>UEXM01000022.1_pt1 | contig 195748 bp, 165 predicted proteins | sample 1796661 | NCBI WGS metagenome assembly UEXM01 (sample SAMEA4772469, study PRJEB27181) | metagenome | reverse complement strand
ATCCATATATTTCATTAAGTGTGAGTAATTTACCCGAGCTCTTTTCACGAATGAATTTAAAATTAAGGTTATTTAAACACGACTCTATTGTCTGATCTGAAACGTCATAGTGATATTTTTCAGCTACAATAGCTTTGAGATGTGAAACTGTACAAGTATTCCTCTGTAGTAATTCATTAAGCAATATACTTTCTTCAATTCTTTTCGCGTTATTGATTTCATTAGAAAAAAACTCAAGCAATTTTACCGACTTTTCAGAAAGCGTATGAGTAAAATCTTTTTCAATTTTACACACAAAATTAAAAAACGACTTTGAGTAATCTATGTACAAAAAAGGGTCTCGTGAACCATGCTCGATAAAATCCATCATCAGAGGAGTCCGCCCGAGCTTATACTTCAAAAGGTAGTAGTCTTTCTTCAAATCCGTGAGCATCTTCATATTGGCGGAGTCAATTGATGCAAAAATTCGCTCTTTAGTAATCGCATCGAAATTTATTGTCGAGCTACCTGGAATTAGCTGACTACCGCTTGATATTGATCTACGCAGTGAGTCTTTGTTATATGAAGTGTCTCCATAAAGCGCAATTGGGATGAGGTAATTGTTGCTATAATTACCAATGAAATCAATAACCGTAAGGTAGCTTTTACCATCTACTTTACGCAGACCTCGTCCTAGCTGCTGTACAAATATGATCGCTGATTCTGTTGGGCGAATCATTATAATCTGATTCACTTTCGGAATATCAATTCCTTCATTAAAAATATCAACGGTAAAAATATAATCTAACTTTTCTGCCAGGTTATCAGATTCTAATAATTCAATGGCATGATTTCTTTCATTTTCAGAACTGTCCCCTGATAGCGCTAAAGAGCGAAAACCATTCTTGTTAAATATCTCTGCTAATTTTTTTGATTCTTCATTGCGTGAACAAAAAACCAGGCCTCGAGTAATACCGTTATCAGAGCCATAAAAGCGAGCATGTTTAATAATATTAGTTACTCTTTCATCTGACGAAAGAAATGAAAAATCTCTAATATCATCTTGCACAACATCATCAATAATCAGATCAGTAACGCCGTAATAGTGGAAGTTACTTAACATTTCTTCTTCCATCGCTCTGTTTAAACGAATCTCATAAGCAATATTATGGTCAAATAGGCTAAATATATCCTCACCATCAGTTCTTTCTGGCGTAGCGGTCATTCCTAACAAAAATCGAGGTGTAAAATGTGCAATAAGCCTTTTATATGAGTCTGCACCTGAGCGGTGTGACTCATCAATTACGATGTAGTCGAAATAGTTTTTGTCAAATTGCGCTAAGTGGTTTTGTTTTGCGATGGTTTGAACAGTGGCAAATAGAAAGTCTTTATCTAGCTCTTGTTTAGAGCCAGAATATTCACCCATTGTTTTACTAGCGCCAAAAATACTTTGGAACGTTTCCATTGCTTTTAATGCGATGGTCCTTCTATGCACGACAAACAATAACCGCTTGGATTGAAATTGTTGAGCATCGAATGCTGATAGATAGGTTTTACCGGTACCTGTAGCTGATATGAGTAGCGCTTTTGTGGCATCCCTTTTTCTTAACGCTTTGATATTCTCTAGCGCTTCTCTCTGCATCGAGTTTGGCGTTATTTCAGGTTGAATAAATGTTTCTTTATTTGTTTTAGAAATAATATTTTGTTTATTATAAATATCTTCATAAGAATCGATAAACGAATTGGTAACAGGGGTGCCACTTTGAAAGTCCGCATCAAATTCCGTAAGGACTTTTGCAACAATACTGCTTGAGTGAAGTGCTGATACTTTCAGGTTCCATTCTTTATTTGTAGCTAGTGCTGCTGCCGTGAGGTTACTACTGCCTATAATGAGATTATGATATTCCGCTTTCTTAAATAAATACCCTTTTGAGTGGGAATTTTCTTTGGTCGCTATACGCAGCTCAATATTAGTGAATTTGAGAAGTTTTCTAATCGCTTCAGGTTGAGTAAAGTTTAAATACTGCGAAACAACAATTTTGCCTTTAACACCTTTTGCTTCAAGCTCTTTCAAAGGATTCATTAAAGTCGCAACACCACTTGTGGTTACAAATGCGACTGATATATAGAATTCATCACAATATCGTAACTCTTCAAGAATGGTAGAGAGTACTTTTTGTGGTGGATTTTTTTTATTGACCAATAATTTGGGTTGATACAGCATTTCAGAAGCTGATTCTTTGTCAATAAAACCTGTCTGTAAGCTTTTATTCAGTTCATCTAAAATCATAGTATTTTAATACTTATAGCTGATCATTTTGAAGTTGTTCCACTATTGGAATGTCAGCTGCAGCCCAATCAAGTTGATGCAGCTCAGAAATCTTAAGCCACTTTTTATCAATGTGTTCAGTTAGCGTTATATCTTTATGTTTAACTGAACAAATGAAAGAGTGCATTGTAATGAAAAAGTCAGGATATTGATGGTTAACGGTATTAAAGAACTTGGGGTCGTTAATATCTAGATGCAATTCTTCTTTAATTTCTCTAATTATTGCAGTCTCTTTTGTTTCACCTGGTTCAATCTTCCCACCAGGAAATTCATATTTTTTTGAAATGTATTCAAGTTTTGCAGGGCCACGTTGAACACAAAGAATTTCCTCTCCGCATTGTATAACTGCTGCAACTACGTTTATCTTTTTCAAAAACACTCCTTTGCTGATAAATCTCAGGAAAATAGTTAGATTTTAGGTATGTTTAATGTATCAACAATTAATACATTTAAATTATAAAACTCTATGCTAATGAAAAACTTAAGTAATCACCACAAATGATCTCAAATAAAAGTAAAACTTGATGAAATTATATTTTCAAACTGCTGGATTATTACCGTAATACAATTTTGTGGCAGCAATGAATTCTGTTAAATAAATTAATTGATTTTTCTTAGCTGATAACTTAGCTACAATAGCTTTATCACTAGGCCTAAAAAAATATTCTCATGAGCGATTTCATTCCCGAGTTAAGTAAGTTCAGTGCTGAAAATAAAAAGAATAAGCCGTCTAGTACCTTGTCGTCTTTGTGGATAAAAATAGAGAAGCATCAAAAGCGTAATGCTAATTTCACTAAAAAAAGAAACAAGCTGTTTGAACAGTTCAAACAGGAAGCACAACCTGCTGAACAAAAGTTAGCAGATGCTATTACCGCGCAAGTTGAGCATTTAATCAATTTCCTATCAAAAAAGTCATTAACCGATAAGCAAAGAGATGAACTGCTAGGGTGGATTTCGGATGATATCGACTATTTAGCTGCACACCCTTTCTCTGAAGGTATTGATATTGAGGGTTTGCGCGAAAAAATAAATACAGAGTTAACACTATTGCTTGAAAACCAAGAGCAAACGATAGATGAAGAAAGTATTGCCGAATTAGCTCACATGTTAGATGAAATGTTTGATGGCGAAATGCAGTTTAATCGAGAGGAGTTAATTGAGCTAATTAAAGACCCAGCGTTGATTCAAGCGCATATTCAACGTTTTCACGAAAAAATGCATGAAGAAGACGCGGTAGATGATGATGAATTTACTGCAGAGTTTGATGAAGCATTCGATAAAGAGTTTGATGAAGACTTTTTTGAAGATTTTGACTACCAGCATTACAGCGATTTTTCTGACAGAGAAAATAAGCATGAGCTAGGTATTCTGGAAAAATTATTTAAAGGCAGCCAATTAAATAAAATGTATAAGCGCCTTGCCGCTAAGCTACATCCAGATAAAGAAAGTGATGCCACTAAAAAAGCGATTAAGCATGATTTAATGCAGCAGCTTGCCAGTGCTAGAGAGAATAAAGATGTGTTTACACTGCTAACGCTTTACCACGAGCACATTGACGACGATTCTTTCAACTTTGATGCTGAAACACTTGCGGCAATTGAAGCTTTGCTATCGAAAAAGGTGAGTGAATTAAACGCTGAGCTTAAGGAGTTAAAGTCTGCCGATACACCTGAAGCTATTGTTTGGGAACAATTTCATGGTAGAAGCAATAAAATAACAGCAGAGAATATCGCGACACATACTGATCGAATAGAAGATGAAGTGATGTCTATTAACCAGTTTGTTGTTAGCACTTCAACGTTAAAAACACTAAAAACCGAGTTAAATACCCGTATTAAGCAGCGCGAAGCTTCACCTTTTTTTGACTTTGACTTTGATGATGATGATTCAATGTTTGGGGTGCCATTTTAGAGGTGCCATTTTAGGCTGTTTAGCTAGCATGTTTGTTATGCTTAAAGTAGCAAACATGCCGATTGTAGTGGTCAAGGATAATTTAATGGCTAGTTTGCCAGTTAACTTGATGGTAGATGCATAATTAGTTAAATAAAACACTGAAATCTATAGCTGTTATTGATTAATCATTTGATTGAAAATACGGGCACACTTACTTATTGCGAATGCACCAACCCCGTATCATCCCGTTCAAAACCATGACAAACATAACCCACTAGCTGGCGTTTTTTCTTCGATATTTGATGAAAATGCTCAAAGCCAACGGAAAAAGCAAAAGGGTTAGCGTTGTAGTCGGCATACGATTGATCTGCGCCGTTCTTGGCCTCGCGAACACCAGCGGCGAATGAGCTTAAAAAGTCGTCACGATTATTGAGCAGAATAATGGTAGCGCCGGTATCGCTTTCAACTAGCTCTAATGCACCTAGATCAATATACTTATCAACTACTGTGTTATTGAAAAAACCACTGTATTGCTCTGTTTCTACATCGTAAATAACGGCTGAGTCGTCTGTTGCTTCCATTAAAGAGACAAATAATTCCCTTACTTTTTTTGAAATCAAACTTTGTTCCTTTTTACTATAATACCCGAGAAGATTTACTCATTTTATACAAAAATCAATAAGCTGATAGTAGTAACCAGCCATACACTAGGCGTTATATAACGAATCTAACTACCTAATATTTTAAGCGGTAGAGACAAGGCGTCGTTGCCCGTTTGACCTACTAGCCAAATAATTGCGCTTAAACCACCAACGGTAACTACATACCATATTGCAGATACCACTTGTGCATAGCGATTCAGCGGCAGTAGTTGGCTTAGATGTCGGCGTTTATATTCAAAAAATATTTCAATACTACCAATCGCTAATAAAAAGCCAAGTAACGCTAAACCAAATTTGTAGCTAAGATAAATACCCAATGCCGCACCGAGTGCACAAGCGACTAAGCCAAGTTTAGAGTTAATAGAGAAAGCGACACTTTTCAGTACGTGACCGCCGTCTAAGGGCAATATGGGTAATAAGTTAAATAAATTCAGTAGGGCGTTAAATACCGCTAAGCCGGCGAGTATTTCTAAGTCGGTGAGCCAATAACCTATCAAACATGCGATAGATAAAATTAAACCGAAAAACGGCCCCATAATGGAAATAACGACATCTTGCCAGCGGGTGTTAATTTTGTCGTCACTCAGCGCTAAACCACCAACAAAAGGTATAAGGTAAATGCCTTTAGTTTTTAAGCCAAAGTATTTCATCGCTTTAATATGACCATATTCATGAAACACGAGGCAAAGGATAAGTGCTATGGCGAATTCGATTGAAAACAACCAGCTGTATGCGGCTAAACTGCCGGCGGCAAATAGCACTTTTATTACTTTGGCACTTTTTAGTAACTTTAAACCAAGGCCAGCCATGCCAACCAAACTAAATTTTATCGGCTGCTTTTCACGGGCACTAACGTCTTGCTGCTCAATGCTTTTTTCATCGAGTGAGTCACTTTGTACTACTTGGTCGTTGAGTAAAAGTTGGTATTGCAGGGTAAAAGGCTGCCATTGCAGTGCACCATTAAGCTCTACTTGTATTTCGCCTTGTTCACTTTGTAGCATAAACTGATGTGAAAACGTGTCGCTGTCGGCGCTTGCATCAATTTGCGATACACATTGTTCATGCCAAAATAGCTGCTGCCAGCCCGCCATTGAACCTTCTAATCTTAATGTTTTGCCTAAACACTCTATTGCTAATAATTGCACTGCATAACCTTTGCTGTAAAACCTTGCCCGATTATCGCTATATTTTATTGTGCGGCAAGGTTTATTGGTAAAAATGTCGAGTTATATGCGAGGGTGTACTTTTTTAACTCTGGTAGTGGCGCAGGTTTAGTGATTGTCATACCATGGTGCAACGTTTTTTTATGACTCTATTTTTATGCGAATTTTGTTATTTTTTTTCATGTTGTTCACTATTTCAGCTCAGGGTGCTACGCAAGTGCCGTCGCCATTTTTTACTATTGATAAAACGCCTGACTTAGGTAAGTTGGCCAGTTTTAAAGCTAGTGCTTTATGTAATGTAGCAGATGTAACGCAAGCTTATTTGCAGCAGTATTCAGACGACACCTTTGCAGTACATGCAGGTAAGATATTTGATCAGAGAGTAACGCTAAACAAGGTTAAAAAAACCTTAGCTTTTATCTGCCAAACCTATCGAGAAGATGTGCGGGCAAAGCGACAAAGTCGTTTACATGACTCGCAATTTCTTACTGAAAACTTTGACTTTTATCGCTGGACGCCTGATATAGAAACCGCACGCCGTATTGCCATTAAAAGCACCAATGCCAGTAAAACGCGAATGTTAAATGCGATCCCAAGTGATAAGATATTTTTAACTAAATATTATACGAAACTTTTAACAGCTAGCGCAGTTAAAACCCCACAGTATAACCAAGCGCTTTATGCTTTACCTTATGATGAATTGGCGTTGACTTTAGAGGCCGCAAATGAAGATTTGTCGTTAACGCGCCATAGATACACTCGCCAAGATATTATTGCGGGTGTGCTAGAAGAAAAAAAATTAGCCAAGCCGTTAATATGGTTAACTGAAGAAGCTTTACATGACGTGCTATTACAAGGCACTGGTGTTGTTGAGGTTGATGGTGTTAGGCGTTATTTTAATGTTCACCGTAACAATGGCATTGCTTATGATTATGCCATTGGCAAGCGTGAACAGGCGCGTTATTGGTATTTTTCTGAAGTGCCAAGCATTATGGGCTATGGTGAAACACTTGATAGTAAAATTGCTATTTCGCCACACGTGTCTTTTGCTGGCAATGTAGCTGAGCTAGGTTTAGGTAAGCTGTTTATGGTGAGTTATGACCAAGGTGATGAAAAAATATCGCGTTTGGGGGTGTTAGCTGATCAAGGTGGGGCATTTGATAACAACTTATTTCAACTCGATTTATTAGTAGATAGCTATTACGGTTGGCAAGACTACCATCAAGCCAATAAGCATTTACCTGATTACGCAAATGCTTGGTTGATGTTGGTTAAATAATCTCAGCGAATTTTACACAGCATTATTACAGCCAGACATTACCACAGTGCGGTAGCATGAAAGCACAGCAGCAACATTATGCAACGTTGCTGGTTAAGTTTTGCGTTTGATTTTCGATGCTGCTTTTGCTTTTTGCCGGTTGATAATCAAGTGGCGCGGCAATAAGCAATTGGCGTATGGTGGCCTCATCTTCATTGCGCATAGCCGCTTTAAGTTGCGCTAAAATTTCAGCAACTTCGTTATAATGCAATGAACGCTCATTAGCAGTTAAAATGCGTTGATGCTGAGTTTTTTGGGCATTATCGTCAATTAGTAGCTCTTCAAATAATTTTTCCCCTGGGCGTAAGCCGCTAAAGTTTATTGCAATATCACCGGTTATGTTTGTTTCATCTTTAATGGTTAAGCCCATTAAATGAGTCATTTTATAAGCTAAGTCGATTATTTTTACTGGATTGCCCATATCAAGCACAAAAACATCACCACCGGTGCCCATGGCGCCAGCTTGAATAACGAGCTGCGCGGCTTCAGGAATGGTCATAAAGTAACGAATAATATCGGGATGGGTAATGGTGATAGGGCCGCCACGTTTGATCTGCTTTTTAAATAGCGGTACTACTGAGCCCGATGACCCTAAAACATTACCAAAGCGCACCATAACAAAGCGGGTGTTATGCTCTTGCTTTGCTAAGCCTTGTAGTACTAACTCAGCTAAACGCTTAGTTGCGCCCATAACATTGGTGGGCCTTACGGCTTTGTCGGTTGAAATAAGCACGAAGGTTTCTACTTTAGTGTTAATGGCGGCTTGGGCTATTTCATGGGTGCCAAAAACATTATTGGTTACGCCGGCAATAACATTGTTTTCTACCATAGGTACGTGCTTATATGCTGCGGCATGATAAATCGTTTGAACGCCGTATTTGCGAAGAATATGGTTCATTAACATGCCATTTTGTACATTGCCGATCAAAGGCTCAATGCTAAGAGGGTTAGCCGCTTCATTTAAAATTTCACCAAGCTCCTGATGAATTTCATAAAGTTGTGCTTCGCTAACATCAAGCAGGATGAGTTTTTGAGGTTTGTTTATTACTATTTGTCGACAAAGTTCTTTACCGATAGAGCCACCTGCACCAGACACAAGTACAACTTTATCGCTAATATTAGCACTGAGCAATTCGGCTATTGGTTTTACGGGTTTACGACCAAGCAATTCATCAACCGATACTTCTCTTAATTCATCAATACTACGTTTGCCGGATACGATGTCAGACATATCAGGCACTATAAGTAATTCAAGTGCGTAAGGTTCAATATGCGCGACGATTTGTTTTAAGCGAATAGGATCAACTTGTGGGATGGCAATTAATACTTTGAATTGACCATATTTCTTTATCAGCTGGTCTATTTTTTTATGGGAATAAATTTTTAGCCCTAATACTCGACGGTCAACATAACGTTTTTTTTCATCTATGAAGGCTAAAGGTTGATATTTTCTGCCTTGTGACAAAGCATGCACAAGCTGCCTGCCAGCGCTACTTGCACCATAAATTACTACGCCTTCACGCTCGTCAAACCAACGTTTTTTGGATACTAAACTGACTAACGTTCTTGCTCCAGCAATTTGCAGGCTGGCAAGCACCAGAAATACAATAGGGACAGATCTAGGTACGAAAGCATCGACCAAAAAACTGGTTAAATAGAAAATTATACTGGCAATAATTAATAGTAACTGGATCTTAAGAAAAGCTTTGGCGTTGAAAAAACGCACGACAGAGTTATAAACATCAAAGCTGTAAAATAGTATTAATGTTGAACTGACCACGGTAATAAATGCAATGTTTTCGTGCCAAGAGATTTCAACACTATCAACACCCAAGCGAATAATATAAGCAAGATAAAAAGCAATACTCAGGGCAAGTAGGTCGTAAGCCAGTGCTAAAATTAACTTCACTGAACTTGGGATTAAATCAATACGTCTAACCATGTAAATGTACCTTACAACACGCCGTTTTAATGCAAAGCTGCAATAACGATCTTTGCGTAGTATTCTTGCAACATATTGTTACATTGTCATTATTTAATTGCGCTATGCCAGTAAATAGTTTTATAAAAAACTCAGCTTTAGCGCTTGTTATCAACAATATCAAATGCTTGGCTTAGGGCTTGGCAAACCGTATTCATGTCGTTGTGAGTAAGTGTCGGGTGTACTAAAAACATCAGGCTTGTATTACCTAAGGTTTGCGCATTTTTCAACTCAACTTTAGGTCGTAAATTGGTTTTATCGAAAGCCTTTTCTTTATAAACCTCTGAACAACTACCTGAATAACAAGGAATATTGTGCTGGTGGATGATGTCAATGATATTGTCTCGAGAGATAGCTGTAGGTAGTTTTTCAATATCAATGAAGACATAACACTTGTAATAAGCGTGGACGATATAATCAGGTACTGTTGGAACCACTAGCCATGGATATCGCCGACAAATTTGAAAAATTTTCTCTGCATTCTCATTGCGTAGTTTAGTCCAATTAGCCATACGTTTAAGTTGAATGCGGCCAATCGCTGATTGCATTTCTGTTAGGCGCCAATTAGTGCCAAAGCTTTCATGTAACCAACGATAACCTGGCGGGTGCTCTTGCTCATAGACAGCAGCATACGACTTGCCATGATCTTTATATGCCCAAGCTTTACGCCAAAGGCTTTCATCATTGGTGGTTAACATGCCGCCTTCACCGCCGGTGGTCATTATTTTATCTTGGCAAAAAGACCAAGCGCCGATATGACCAATACTGCCGACAGAACGGCCCTTATATTTAGTGCCATGTGCTTGTGCGCAATCTTCGATAACAAAAAGGTTTTCAGTTTTAGCTAGCGCCATGATGTCGTCCATTTCACATGGCCAACCCGCTAAATGCACACAGATAATAGCTTTAGTTTTTTTTGTTAATACTGTTTTGATGGTGCTAGCACTGATATTTTGACTAGTCAGTTCGACATCAGCAAAAACAGGGGTGGCACCAGCATTGATAATGCTACTAATAGAGGCGATGAATGTTCTAGAGGTGACAATCACCTCATCGCCACAGCCAATATCTAGAGCATGTAGAGCTAAATCTAAAGCCAATGTGCCATTAGCCAGTGCAATGGCATATTGGCTGTCAGTGTAACTGGCAAACTCTTTTTCAAAATCACGACCTTGTTGGCCGGTCCAGTAATTGACTTTATTCGATTGTAATACTTGGCTAACGGCGGATATTTCTTCTTCGCTAAAGCTTGGCCATGGAGAGAGTTGGGTATTAAGCACGGGTGGTCCTGTAAATGTTAAGTAAGCGAGCGACTAGGTTGTGCGGGCACACCCAAGTAAAGTGTATTACTCTGGGTTGATTGCGTTATCACAGCACCGGCACCTGATTGAGTATTTTCTGCAATAGTAATGTATTCAACGACTGAGCTACCAATACCTAACCAAGAGCGAGTGCCAACTTCGACTCCTCCTGCGATATTAACACCTGGGGAAATATGACAATAAGCTTGAATATGACAGTCGTGATCTATCGTGGCAGCGGTATTAATTATGCAACCTTCATCGATGCGGGCGCCAACATTAACGACGGCATTGGCAAAAATGACAACACCACGCGCTATTATCGATTTTGTGCTGATAAAAGCAGTGGGGTGAATGAGCGTAGCAATAGAACTATTTGTGGCAAATAACTTTTTCAATAAGCTTTCACGTAGCGTGTTACTGCCTATCGCGACGATAAAATCAGCGTTATCGGTGTATTTAGTCCAATGCGCTATTGGTCCAACAATTGGCCAGTGGCTATTGTTTTTACGTGTTGAAAAGCAATCATCGAGAAAGATAATTTCATGATAAATTGCGATGCTTTCTGCACAATCGGCTACCACACGACCGTGACCACCAGCGCCTATAATTACTAAGGTTTTATGTTTATTCATTGTTGGCCTGTAAATTTGCTCATTGTGGCTTCGCCATCGGCGTTGATATCAGCTTGTGAAAACACTTTTTTAACGGTGAGCAAGATAATTTTTATATCTAACCAGAGTGATTGATGGTCTATGTACCAAACATCCAGTTTAAACTTATCTGGCCAACTAATGGCGTTACGTCCATTAACTTGTGCCCAACCAGTTATACCCGGCTTAGCATCATGCCTTCTTGCTTGTTGCTTGGAATACAAAGGCAAATATTCAACTAACAGTGGTCTAGGCCCCACCAAACTCATATCGCCTTTTAATACTGACCAGAGGCCAGGCAGTTCATCTAAACTTGAGTTTCTTAATTTTATACCGAAGTCGGTTAAGCGTTCGTTATCAGGCAATACATTACCATGTTCATCATGTGCATCGCGCATTGAGCGAAATTTTTGCATGGTAAAGATTTTCCCATGCAAGCCGGGTCGCTGTTGGCTAAAAATAACCGGGGTGCCTAAATTTTTTGCTACTTTACGCGCGACGATAAAATAAACTGGTGAGAGTACGAGCAGCGCGAGTGAAGCTGCCAAGATATCAATGGTACGTTTGATGAATTTATACATAATAAGTCGTTTGCATTCAGAAAACTGAAAGCTGTAGTTTCCGTTTTCGCTTTATTTTCCAATATAACAGGAGTAAATTGAACAATACAATAATAACAAATTGATTTTCATATCTAAGTCTTCATATGCATGCTGTAGTTCGTCTTTATTACCTATCTCGTTGGTGTTATCTAAAAAAAATTCCTTTTTTACCTCAGTTGATTCATTACTTTATACGTATTGTTTTTGCTTGTGATGTCAAATATACCGCTGATATTGGGGAAAATGTTGGATTTTTTCATAATGGTTTGGGCGTTGTTATTCACAAGCACGCTAAAATTGGTGCCGGTACTTGTTTATATCAGAACGTTACCATTGGTGGTAACGGTAAATCGGCCGTTGATAATGGTATTCCGGTGATAGGTAAAAATGTTTTTATTGGTGCTGGGGCTGTAATATTGGGCCCTGTGACAATAGGAGATAATGCCCGCATTGGAGCAAATTCTGTAGTGCTAAGTGACGTTGCAGCAAACACTACAGTCGTAGGTTCTCCGGCTAAGCCAATCGGCAAAGGTTAATATAATATGTTAAATGAGCCTATGCCGAAGCGTGTTCTGCACGTTTTTATGAACTTGAATCTTGGTGGTGCAGAAAGCCGCATCATGGATCTCTTTCGCACACAAAATAAGGATGTTCTAGTTAACGACTTTGTTATTATGACAAAAGAACATTGCTACTTTACGGATGAAGTCTTGGGTCGTGGTGGTGAAATTCATGTTATTGATAGTCCGCGTGAGGGCTTATTAAAAAATCTTTGGCAGTTGTATCGCTTATTGCGAAAAAAGCCCAAGTACACTGCTATTCATGCGCATACTTCCTATTATTCGGGTTTGTGTGTTTTTATTGCTTTTTTAGCGGGTATTTCAGCGCGAATACCCCATGCACGTAATACCAGTACTGGAGTGAACAATTTATCAACGCGAGTTATGCTGTCACTTGGTCGAGCATTATGTGCTATTTTTGCCACACATCGTTTTGCGATCTCAAAGGCTGCTGGACAGTTTTTATATGGCAGCACTTCAAATGGCACAGTAGCTAATTTTGATGTGATTCCCAATGCTTTTGATTTTCACAGTATTAGACATCAGCAAAGCATTACTCAAGAAGATAAAATAAACTATCAGCTTGATCCTCAAGTACTTAATATTGTTTGTGTTGGTCGCTTTTATGCGGTTAAAAATCATCGTTTTTTATTAGATACCGTCCGTTGTTTAGCTAACCGCAGAAGTAACTTCTGTTTGCATTTAATTGGTGATGGTGAATTACATAGCGCCTTGCAGGAGCAGGTACAGCGCTTAGGCTTAGCGGGTAAGGTGAGATTTTGGGGCAAAAGATCAGATGTTGCTCAGTTGTTGGCGCTATTTGATGTCATGGTGATGACATCAAATAGCGAAGGCTTGGGTGTTGCAGCTTTAGAAGCGCAAGCAGCTGGATTGCCATGTGTTCTGTCCACAGGTATTCCTGATGAAGCAGATATTGGTGTTGGCCTATGCCAGTTTTTAGCGCTGAATGAAGGTCATGAAGTGTGGAGTGATGCAATAGAGCAGCAGTCCTTAGTCGACAGTGTTAATAAAGTGGATATTGACCTGCAATTTGAACAGCGTGGTTATTGCTTATCTACCACTCGCCAGCGTTATTTGGATGCTTATTTACACCATGAAAAAAATTAGAATTTTACAGGTTATTCCAGCATTGACCTTAGGCGGTATTTCATCTGTAGTGATGAACTGGTTTAGAAGCTTAGACAGAAATAAGTATCAATTTGATTTTATAAGTTTTAATGATGGACCATTACGGCAAGAAATTTTGGCCTTAGGCGGGAAAATCTATATTATTCCTACAATTAAACAGCGGCCTTTTGCGCATTTAATAGCAATAAATAAAATACTGTCAAGCACGCCTCGTTATAATGTTGTGCATGTTCATAATAGCTTTAAAAATGGTGTGTTACTTTGGCTTGCGAAACGCAAAGGCATACCGGTACGAGTGTGTCACTCGCATACGAGTGGGGTTGAAAACAAATTTTTACTGCCTTTTATTGGTTTGCTTAAAAGTCTTGTTATTCGAGCTAGCAATGTGCATTTAGCCTGTGGTGAAAATGCGGGTAAATTTTTGTACGCTAAGCAGCCTTTTACTGTGCTCAATAATGCTATTTCTGTGCCGCGATATTTAGCAAAACCACACGATAATCGCGAAATTAGGCAGCAATTTGCTTTACCCTTAGATAAAAAAATTGTGCTGCATGTTGGGCGCTTTTCTGTGGTGAAAAATCATCAATTTCTTTTACAGCTAGCACAACAAAAGCAGCTTGATTCATCGGTACACTTTGTTTGCGTGGGTGAAGGGCCGTTAAAAGATGACTTTGCTGGAAAAATACAAGCGGCAAACCAGCAGTCACGTTTTACCTTACTGCCAGCGACACCTAATATTCCCCAATTATTACAAAGTGCAGATGGTTTTATCATGCCGTCACTATTTGAAGGCATATCAGTAGCGCTATTAGAAGCGCAAGCTTCAGCTTTACCTTGTCTAATTTCCAATACAATAGCCAAAGAGTCAGATATGGGACTGAAGCTTGTTTCATTCCTTGATCTCGGTGATACAGCACCTTGGCTTGAGCAGTTAAATCACTTGTCAGTAGTAGATTTAACCGATGATGACATTCGTGCTGCTTTTCTTGAAAAAGGCTTTTCTACTGAGGGGGTTTTACGTCAGTTAACCGCGTTTTATCAGCCACGTGAATTTACATGTTCATAAGTAAGTTAGCACGATCACTTAATGTCGAAGTGGCGCTTTGTGCATTGCTTATTATAGCCTACGCCATCACTTTTAGTGCGCCACTGTTATTATTAGTTGTATTAGCCGGTGTTGTTTGTGCCGCACTATTACCTTTTGGTCGTAGTATTCAATTAGCTTTTTTCTTATTGCCTTGTTCAGAGATCTTTACTCAATCACCTTACATTGCGATTTCTTTATTAACGTTTATTTTTTTAGCCATGTTCGGACGTTATTTATTAACTCATGTTTTTACCACGCAATTTTCCCAACCAGGATTATTGCTGATGCTGTTGGTTTTGCTGTATGAGTTGATGCATGTAATTTATAACCCTGTGATGGTGTCATCAAAAACAGTCCGTTGGGCTATGTTCTTTGTTTTTACATCCTTGTTATTATTCGATAAAAACAAATACTGTTCATTCTCTCAATTACGTTTTGCCTTGTTATGCGGCGTAATAGTTTCGACACTCTATGGCTTGTTACAGCAGTACTTTGCCCCGATAAGTATTTCATCTATAAAGGTTATTAGTCGTTTTTCTGGCGGTGCTGGCGATCCCAATAATTTTGGTTTATTTTGTTTACTGCTGATATATTTTTATCTGCCAACCATACCGCGTGAGAAAATCCCTCGTACTACATATGCAATAATTTTGTTGATGTTAGCATTTGGCGCTTTAACAGTTTCTCGCAGTTTTTTTATTGTCGCTACGCTGAGCTTAATGACATATTTTATTTTTTACTATCGCACTGCGTTAGGGGATATGTTTGTTCGCTTGTTAATTTCACTCAATGGCGTGCTAATTTTAATTGCTTTGTATTGGTTTAGCGGCGCATCGTTTATTGGTGAGCTAGCAATATTTACTCGTTTCAGTGGTGATAATCTATCGGACTTAACCGGCTCGCGCAGTGACATTCTACAAGAATATGTTCGCTTGTTTTTTTCCTTACCTTATAGTTTTTTACTATTGGGTGCCGGTATTAATGGTTACTTAGGTTATTACAACTTTCATTTCTTGCAAGCAGGGTTGTTCCCTGAAGTTGTTGGTCCGCATAATACGTTGCTTGAAATTATGATCAGTTTCGGTTTAGTGGGTTTTATTTTATTCGCCGCTTATCTTTATTTGGGCTTTAGAGCAGAACGAAACCGTACGGCTAGTCAGCATATATTTCGCTTGGCTTGGCTACCAATTATTGTCTTTATTTTATATTGCTTTAGTCTACAAAACTTAGGCAAATATGGTAGCTACTTTATTCTTATGTTAATTGTTTACAACACTTATAGAAAAGATTCTTAAATGACAAACTTAAGCCGCGAGAGGCGTAATGGTGTAATGCTAAGCTATTGCTCAATAGCCATTAGAAATATTGTCGCTTTGTTACTGATCCCATTTATTATTAACCACTTAGGGGTAAGTGATTATGGTATTTATAGCTTAGTTTCTGCTTTGGCAGGTTACTTGATTGTTCTAGAGTTTGGCTTGGCAAATACCACGATTCGTTTTTTATCTGTCTATAAAGCCAATAATGATAAAGTAAAAGAAGCCGAATTTATCAGTAGTATTATTGTTATTTATGGAGCCTTAGCCTTATTTGTTGGTGGTGTAGGGTTAGTGGTTTGGTATAAATTACCTGATATTTTTTCTTACTCGCTTTCTGTGGCTGAAATTAGCCTACTTGAATCGGCATTTTTGGTGTTGTTGGTTAATGTTGTTATTACGTTAATGAGTAATTCATTAACCGGGATTATTAGTAGCTATCAGCGCTTTCGTTTTCAAAAAACGACTGAGATTTTAGTTTTTATTGCTCGTTGTATCAGTGTTGTGGTGTGCTTAGAATGGGGCTTTGGTGTACTGGCGATTGTTATTATTGATACCATCACCAATTTACTGCATAGCGTGATACGTTTTATTTATATAAAGCGAAATATTGATATTTGTTTTCAGGCCAAACTTCCAGATAAAGCCACGTTGAAAGAAATTTTTGTTTACGCATCTTTTATCGCCTTAAACGTTATTGTTAACCAAATAAACTGGCGAGTTGATAACTTGATCATTGGTACATTAACGAACAGTAAAACCTTAGGTATTTTTAATATTGGTAGTCAGTTAGTCTTTAGCTTTATTGCCTTTGCCAGCGCTATTTCTAATATATTTACCCCCAAAATTGTTCAAATGGTCAAGCAAAATGTTAGTCATGCGGTGTTGATGGCACAGCTTTGTTCCATTGGCCGATTTCAGATGATTGTTTTGGGTTATATATTTGTTATTTTTACTGTTTTTGGTGAACTATTTATTGATTTGTTTGTTGGTGCTGAGTTTTCAGAAGCATTTTTAGTGGCGTTAATTCCTATGGTGCCGTTTATTTTTGTTTTGGCACAAACCTCAACTAATGCAGTTTTACAAGCATTAAATAAGCATAAAGTGCGTAGTTTATTGTTGCTGGGTACGGCGTTTGCCAATGTTGTTGTCTCAATTATCTTGGTAAAAAAGCTCGGTATGATAGGCGCTGTATGGGGCACTGCAATAGCGTTATTTGTTGGTGAATTACTCTTGGTAAATATATACCTCTATCGCGTAGTAGGGCTGAATATGTTGCACTTTTATCAACAACTTTTACGCTATTCTATGCCTGTGATGCTGATCAGTATGCCCCTAGCATTTGTCTTTTTTAATTATCTACCTGCAACGTGGTTCGGGTTGATTTTGGGGTGTTTCTTTACGGGATTGATATATCTTGTACTTAGTTACTTTTTGAGCTTAATGCCGCTTGAGCGTCAAGACGTTAAGCGTTTAATTTTTAGTAGATAACCGACTGCTAGCGTGTAACAGTGTTTGATTTTTAACATGACAACCTGAGGCATATTTACTACGGTTTATCACAGTAAGGTGATGTTTTTGAGAGTAGTTATAATTGGGGCATATCCTAATTCTATTATTGGATTTCGTGGCGCTTTAATTCGTGCATTGGTCGATGCAGGCTATGATGTTACTGTGATGACTGCAGCAGCATCTGCTGATGTTGTTGCGCAGGTAACTGCGTTAGGCGCAACATTTAGGCCTTATTGTGTACAGCGAAACGGCTTAAACCCTGTTGCTGATATCAAGACATTATTGGCGATTAAACAAGCCTTAATTGATTTAGCTCCTGATCAGGTGCTGGCTTATACTATTAAGCCGATTATTTGGGGAGGAATTGCTGCTCGCCTCATTGGTTTTACAGGTTTTAATGCCATGATCACCGGCTTAGGCTATGCCTTTGAAAAAGGCTCGCTCATGCGTAATTCTGTGAACTATTTAGTTAAGCATTTATATAAATTTTCACTGAAAAAAGCTAGAAAAGTCATTTTTCAAAATCAAGAAAATCGTCAGTTATTTGTTGATTTAGGCTTAGTACAAGCTGAAAAGTGTTATCGCGTTTTCGGCTCTGGAGTTGATATTGACGCATATCAGCAGCAACCTTTACCTCAAGGTGATGTTACCTTTTTATTAATTGCGCGCCTACTGGGTGATAAGGGAATTCGAGAATATGCTCAGGCAGCTAAAATAGTTAAGCAACGCTATCCTAGTAGCATCTTTCAACTTTTAGGCCCTTATGATAGTTCACCTGATCAGATTAGCGCTGACGAGATAGCGCAGTGGCAGCTTGATGGCCAGATTGAGTATTTAGGTGCAACAGATAATGTTATACCTTTTATACAGGCTTGCCATATTTATACCTTACCGTCTTATCATGAAGGACTACCAAGAACCGTGCTTGAAGCTATGAGTATAGGGCGGCCAATATTAACCACTGATGCTGTTGGTTGTCGAGATACAGTGGCTAATGGTGATAATGGTTGGCTTGTACCGGTACGCGACCCTGAGCAATTAGCTAGTCGTATGATTTGGTTTATCGAAAATCCGACTGCTTGGCATGGCATGGCAAATAACAGTAGAGCTATGGTAGAAGATAAATTTAATGTTAAGCAGGTTAATCAAGCAATTCGCGACATTATGGGGCTTTAATATCAATACATATAGGGAGATTAGATGTTGTTCTATATCAATATTGCATTATAAATAATGCAAATGATATTGATTCCTATTTATGGCTATGGTTAAATGCGCGCAATTTAATTATTGTTTCTTTTATAGGCTGAGCCATGCGAATTCTTTCTTCTTTTCAACCTGCGTTGATCGCTTTATCTGTTTTTAGTGCCATTTCTAGTGCTGCAGTTGCAGATGACGATATGGAACATTTAACTATTTTTGGTAATGCACAAGCTGTTAATGATATACCGGGCAGTGCTCATATGCTTTCTCAAGCCGATTTAGAGAAGTTTGATTTTACCGATATTATGCGTACGCTAACATCTGTACCAGGTGTTTATGTTTTAGAAGAAGATGGTTACGGACTACGCCCAAATATTGGTATGCGCGGCACAGGACAAAACCGTAGCGAAAAAGTCACCATTATGGAAGATGGTGTGTTAGCTGCTCCTGCACCATACTCAGCACCTTCCGCCTATTATTTTCCTACTGCTGGCCGTATGCAGCAAGTTGAAGTATTAAAAGGCACGTCAAGTGCTATGTATGGCCCTCGCACCACTGGCGGTGTCATTAACATGCTATCTCGCGCTATTCCTGAGCAAGCCCTAGCTGGTCAAGTTAACTTAAGTGCTGGCGAAGACGGATTTGGCAAAGCACATGCTTATGTTGGCGGTGCAGGCAAGAATGTTTCGTCTGTTTTTGAAGTGTTTCGTTATCAAGCTGATGGCTTTAAAAATGTAAATCACACCGGTGCGGATACTGGTTTTGTTAAGAATGACATCATGGCAAAAGTGTTGATTAACAGCGATACTGATGCCAAGTACTACCAAGAACTAGAATTCAAGCTGAAATATTCAGATGAAGATTCAGATGAAACTTATATGGGGTTAACTGAGGCTGATTTTAAAGCTAACCCTTATTCTCGTTATTCTGCTTCGCAGCTTGATAATATGGATACTAGTCATAAACAATTACAAATTAATCATCATATTCAATTGTCAGAGCGTTTTACATTAGGTACCACCGCTTATTACAACGAGTTTAGCCGTAACTGGTATAAAACAAGTAGTGTTGGGGCTTGGGCGACTGATGAAAGTGGTGCTTATATTTTCGATGAAAATAATGAGCATGTTGTTGAAAAGAGTAGCTTAAGTGGTGGCGGTATTGATAAAGCAGCAGCCTTTGATCAAAATGCCAATAACGAAGTACTTTATGTTGATGTAAAAGCGAACAGTCGAGATTATGAATCAAAAGGCATTCAAACAGTTCTAGATGCTGATTTTGGTGCACATCAAGTGAAATTTGGCGCCCGTTATCATGAAGATGAAATGGATCGTTTTCAGTGGGTAGATAACTATAGTATGGACAATAGCTATGAAATGACCTTAATCCAAGCGGGTATTCATGGTACTGACTCTAACCGTATTGACTCAGCTCAGGCTCTTGCGCTTTTTATTCATGATGAATATACCTTTGGTGATTTCATTATTAATGCCGGTTTACGTTATGAAGATATGACTATCTCACGTAAGGATTGGGATAAAGGTGTTATCGACCGTAATCAACCGTTAAAGAAAGATGTTAGCAATGATGTGGATGTATTGTTACCTTCACTCGCGGTAACCTATCGTGTTAATGAAGACTTAATCATTATTGGTGGTGTACAAAAAGGTTTTGCGCCGCCAGCACCAGGTAATGATAAAGCAGAAAACGAAGAAAGCATTAACTACGAGCTAGGCTTACGTTTCAGCCAGGACGCTTTACGTGCTGAAGCACTATTTTTCTATTCAGATTATGAGAATATGCACGGTAATTGTACGGCTAGCCAAGGTTGTGATGATGATAATATTGGCAACCAATATAATGCCGGTGAAGTGAAAGTTTCAGGCTTAGAAATGAAAGCTGGTTATGAGTTTTCAGCAGGGGCATTAACATTTCCTGTTGATGTAACTTACACCTTTACTGATACCGAATTTCAAAATGCGTTTGAATCAGGATTAGAGACTTGGGCTAATGTTGCCTCTGGTGATGAATTACCTTACGTACCAGAAAATCAATTACAAGTGAGCGTAGGTGTTGTTGGAGAAAAATGGCGCGGTGACATGCTCGTGCGTTATATGGATGAAATGCGCACTACAGCAGGTCAAGGCGCATTCGTTTCTGGACAGTCTATTGACAGCCGCACGGTTGTAGACATGGCAGCACACTATAGCATTGCTGATAACCAAGAAATCACTTTCAATGTTGATAACCTACTTGATAAAGAGTACATGTCGACACGTACACATGGTTCAATCATGGTCGGTAAGCCGCGAAGTGTAACTTTAGGTTATAAATACCGCTTCTAATGTAGAGCTGGTATTTAAAGAATAAAAAAGCAAGCGATAAGCGAAATGACCCCCAATAGTTGGACATGCCAATGACTGGGGGTTTTTTATTTGCACAAGTAAAATAATATAAAGTCCAAGTCCAAGTCCAAGTCCAAGTCCAAGTCCAAGTTCAAGTTCAAGGCTAAGTTTATAAGTCTTATCGGCCTTTGCCTAAATGACTATGGAAACTCGATAGTTACTCAGCTAGAGCTAAATAAGCAATCGTGAAGCATCGCTTATTTTCGTATTCATTTTAAGACAATGAATTAGCGGTTTTTTGATTGCAGAAGCATGTTGATTTCTTTTTCATAGGCGATTTTTTTTTGTTGATTAAAGCCGATATGAACACTGACTATTTGCCCTGTTCGGTCAACAATAAAGCTACTTGGCATACCTTTAAGTTGATATTTTCGTGCTATCAGGCCTTTCGGATCAAAAATCACTGGAAACTCTGCCGGTATTTCAGCTAAAAATTCATCGGCTAACGTGCGGCTGTGATCTAAATTAATACTGATTATGGTTAAGCCATCAGCCTGATATTTCGCTTTTAAATTGTTCATCCATGGAAATGACTGACGACAAGGTATGCACCAAGACGCCCAAAAGTCGACATAGATGACATCTCCTTTGTTACTTGTTAACTGCTGCTCTAATAATTCGAGGCTATTTACGGTATTATTATCATTTGCCCATAGTGACTGAGAAAAAATAACTGATGCTATTACCAAGGCGCATATTTGAAGGTTTTTTATCATAGTACTGTTTGTCATTTTTAGCTTATTGTCTTGGTATTTAAGCATGTTGGCAGCTATTCACAAAGCGAAGACGAAATTTTATCAGCATTATCATAAAGTCGTTTTTGTTCGTTGTGCAAGTAAGAGTGAAATTTTTGATAGAGTGAATACATTAAAAAGGTGAGAAATACATAATGGTCATGCAGCAAATTAAATTAAATAAGCGATTTTTTTCTCTATATTGGATTATGAGTGTAGCTGTCGTATTTAGCTCAGCACTTCACGCAGAGCAAAGCCAAACTTTAGATAGAGATCAGTGGTTAAAAGCGCGCTTTGGCGCACAGCATGACGCGCTTATTCCCGTTGTTGCAGTTGCAGATATGTTGTACGGCTGTCAGCAAGTCAAGCATGCAGATAACAGTGTCAATGTTAAAAGTTTGCTCACGCAGTTAGATAAAAACCATTTAGCTGAAAAGTTATTGGCCTGCCTAGCAGGTGAATCGCCTAAGTCAGATGAGGCACTAAACTATGGTTTAACAGGCTGTTTTAATGAACAGTTTGCGCATTTACCTTTAGCAGAGAAGCAGCAAAAAATGTTGTTGGTTGGTAAAGCCATTAATGGGCTTTCTAGAGCAGAAAGACAAAAAAGCTTTACGCAGTGTGTTACAGATCAAGCGATTCATTATTTGCGCTAATCTTTGCGCTTTTGTGGCTTTTTGTCACTAACAAAAGAGCTGGGCAGTATTTCTACGCCGACCATGCGGCCAACTTTTATCATAATAGGAATAGTGATAGGGGCAAAAGGTAAAATAGCAAAAACACCAATGCCAAGACCTTTTAAAATATCAACAAACTGTTGGTTAGCAATACGCATTTCTTCAGCACTGGCATCACGCTTAGTGTAACGTTTGTAAGTACTTAACATTGCCTTGGTTTCTGCTTTTTCTTGAGCTAGGGCTATTTTTACCTTCAACATTTGGCGTTTAAGTCGGACAATATTGCGCCTTTTACTGATACGTAAAACACGGATAGGTACTTTGTGGAAATGGCGCCAGACTCTCATTTGCATATTCTCGCACAATAACTGGCTAATGTAAGTAGTTAACCTGAACTCTGGATAAGTAGCACTTACTCAATCCTCCCCTTTAACCCATTATCTGTGTTAAAACGTCGATAAATAGCGCGCTATTCATCAACGTTTTGCCTTGGAAATGGCATAAAATGAAGCATTGATGGTGTCTATTAGTGATGTTCACCTTGCTATAGCATTTACTTTGCCACCTAAGCTTTTGATTCACTTGAATATCAAACACTCATTATCCAGAGTTCAGGTTAGTTAATCAATAGCTATACGATTATTCCTAAAAGCGCTATTGGTTGTGCTCTAGACATCTTGATTCTTCTCTATGATTAACGGCGCATCGAGCAGCATAGTTGTATGAGAGTAATATTCCGCCAAACATAATTTGTAACAAATACTAGGGCACTGACCTAGAACAGTTTTTTATATTTTAGCCAATATGGCTTATAGTTAGAGTAATTTTAATATTGTGATAATGGAAGAAGTATTATGGGACATGAAACGCCGAAAGTTTTAGTCGTTGATGATGATATGCGTTTACGTGCCTTACTGGAACGATATTTAGTTGAGCAGGGCTTTGTCGTTCGTAGTGCCGCTAACTCTGAGCAGATGGATAGATTACTTGAACGAGAGAACTTTCATTTATTAGTACTTGATTTGATGTTACCAGGCGAAGATGGCTTATCTATTTGTCGTCGTTTACGTCAAAACTCTAATGATATTCCCATTGTTATGTTAACAGCGAAAGGTGATGAAGTTGACCGTATCATTGGTTTAGAGCTGGGCGCTGATGACTATATGCCAAAACCCTTTAATCCACGCGAATTATTAGCGCGTATAAAAGCCGTTTTACGACGCCGAGTGCAGGAAGCTCCTGGCGCACCATCACAAGAAGAGAACATTATTTGTTTTGGGGAGTATCAACTTAACCTTGCCACTCGTGAAATGCTTAAAGGCGAGATCAATATGCCATTAACCAGTGGTGAATTCGCGGTATTGAAAGCATTAATAACCCATCCGAGAGAGCCATTATCACGTGATAAGCTGATGAATTTAGCCCGTGGTCGAGATTATTCGGCATTAGAGCGTAGCATTGATGTGCAAGTATCACGCTTGCGTCGTATGTTAGAGGAAGATCCAGCAAAACCTCGCTATATTCAAACGGTTTGGGGATTAGGCTATGTTTTTGTTCCCGAAGGTAAATCTGTTGAGCAATAATTATGCTTTCAGGTATGCAAGCATAATCTTAATTTAGTAGAAGTATATGAAAATATTGCCACGTAGCGCCTTTGGTCAAACGGTGTTATTAATTGGTGTTTTATTGTTAATTAATCAGGTTGTGTCGTTTATATCGATGTCGATATATATAATTCAGCCTAATGCCCAACAGGTAAACCAGTTGTTGGCAAAGCAAGTTAGGGTTGTTTTTATTGACGTTGCGGATGAAGCTTTAAGCCCTGCCATGGGCGAAGCGTTTCAACGTGAAACGGGCATTGGTGTCTATCGAGAGTCGGCGGCAATGAAACTTGGTTTGCAAGAAGCGGTTTATTACGCTTTTCGTTCAGAAGAAATGTCGAATTTACTGGGCGGGCCCGCGGAAGTAAGAATTTCTCAAGGTGATGAATATCTTTTTTGGATACGTCCACCACAAGCTCCTGATTATTGGGTCAAAATTCCTATTAACGGCTTAGAAGAAGAAAACTTTTCACCACTTATTGTGGTGTTAATGATTCTAGGGGTTTTAAGTGTGATGGGCGGTTGGTTGTTTGTCAGACAGCTTAACCGGCCATTAAGTGCCCTACAAAATGCCGCACATGATGTTGGCCGTGGTGACTTTCCTGAACCATTGACTGAGCGCGGTACTACTGAAATTGTTGCTGTAACGCGAGCTTTCAACCATATGTCAAAAGGGATTAAACAGCTTGAAGATGACCGTAATCTTCTCATGGCGGGGATATCTCATGACTTACGCACGCCGTTAACGCGTATTCGTTTAGCAACAGAAATGATTTCTGAGCATGATGATTTTTTAAAAGCAGGTATTGAGGGTGATATTGATGATATGAATAACATCATAGATCAATTCATTGATTACATTCGCCATGATAGTAAAGATAAAGCTGAGTTAGGTGACATTAATGCTTTAATTGAAGAAGTTGTACAGTCAGAAAGCATTTTAGAACGAGAAATAATTTTTACTGCCGAAGCATTACCGAAAGTACCATTGCGCTATGTTGCAATGAAGCGAGCGCTAGCAAACTTAATTCAGAATTCATTACGTTATTCGAGCGGGAAAATTACTATCGCGACTTCATTCGATAAGCGTAAACGTGAAATCTGTTTTTGTGTTTGTGATGAAGGCCCAGGTATTCCAGAATTAGATATTGAACGCTTATTTCAGCCGTTTACACAAGGAGATAAAGCACGGGGAGGCGAAGGCAGTGGTTTAGGTTTAGCGATTATCAAGCGTATTGTTGATACTCACGGTGGTCGTGTGCAATTGTCTAATCGACCTGAAGGTGGTTTAAAGGCGAAAGTTTGTTTGCCGATCAGCTAAAGCTACTTCAATTAATTTGATGAAAAAGAATGTTCTCAGGGAGAGAGCTCTGAGTATAGTTTTTATTAGTGCATACAGAGTTCAGGGCGCGCTTGAAATTGTGATGCAATAATATTTTATGCGTTTTCAGACATTAAAAAACCGTCGTAACTACGACGGTTTTTTGTTTTCAGTGGCAAATAGTATGCCTAGCCAGTGGGCTATACTTTAGGGCCGGCATCAACTAGTGATTGACCATTTTCTGTATCAGTAAATTTGTCAAAGTTGTTAACAAAGCGAGTAGCTAGGTCAACCGCCTTTTCATGCCACTGAGTTGATTCAGCATAAGTATCACGTGGATCTAAAATCTCACTATTAACACCATCAATGCTTGTTGGAATGTCTAAATTGAATAATGGTAAAACTTGAGTTTCTGCATTATCAATTGAGCCATCTAAAATAGCATCAATAATGGCACGAGTATCTTTAATCGAAATACGTTTGCCTGTGCCGTTCCAACCAGTGTTAACCAAATAAGCTTCAGCACCTACTGCTTGCATACGTTTGCGAAGTACTTCAGCGTATTGTGTTGGGTGTAAACTTAGGAATGCTGCACCAAAACAACTTGAGAACGTTGGTGTTGGTTCAGTGATGCCTCGCTCAGTACCGGCTAGCTTTGCAGTGAAACCAGATAAAAAGTAATATTCTGTTTGTGCAGGCGTTAATTTAGCAACAGGTGGTAATACACCAAAAGCATCAGCCGTTAAGAAAATAACTTTCTTGGCGTGACCGGCACGAGATACCGGTTTTACAATGTTATCAATATGGTGAATAGGGTATGAAACACGCGTGTTTTCAGTGTTTGAGTTGTCGTCAAAATCAATTTCGCCCTTTTCATTAACAACAACGTTTTCCAACAATGCATCGCGGCGGATAGCGTTGTAGATGTCAGGCTCATTTTCTTTACTTAAGTTAATGGTTTTTGCGTAGCAACCACCCTCAAAGTTAAATACACCATTTTCATCCCAACCATGCTCATCATCACCAATAAGTTGACGTTTAGGATCTGTTGATAATGTTGTTTTACCTGTGCCTGATAGGCCAAAGAAAATCGCTGTGTCGCCATCTTGACCGACGTTAGCACTACAGTGCATAGAAGCAATACCTTTTAAAGGTAGTAGGTAGTTCATCATAGAGAACATACCTTTTTTCATTTCGCCGCCGTACCAAGTACCACCAATAAGTTGCATTCTTTCAGTTAAGTTAAATGCAACAAAGTTTTCTGAGTTTAAACCTTGCGCTTGCCAGTTAGGGTTGGTGGCTTTTGCACCATTCATAACAATAAAATCAGGCTCGTAATTTTCTAATTCTGCATCGCTTGGGCGAATAAACATGTTTTTAACAAAGTGTGCCTGCCAAGCAACTTCCGTGATAAAGCGCACTTTTAGGCGTGTAGCCTCATCGGCACCACAAAATGTATCAACAACAAATAAACGCTTACCAGATAGTTGCTCAGTTACTAGGCTTTTTAAATCAGTCCATGTTTCTTGCGTCATCGGTTTGTTGTCATTTTTACCTTGATCTGACCACCAAACGGTATCACGGCTAGTATCGTCACGAACGATATATTTATCTTTTGGAGAACGGCCAGTAAAAATGCCGGTGTCTACTGAAACAGCGCCAAGTTCTGTAACTACGCCTTTATCAAAACCTGTGAGATCAGATCTTGTTTCCTCAGCAAAAAGTAACTCATAAGACGGATTGTAAACGACCTCAGCAACATTTGTGATTCCATATGAAGATAAATCGATTGAGTTTTCTAAAGCTGCCATTGCGAATTCGCTCCTAAAAGTATGACGGTTTTTTAAATGAATAGTTTGGTGTTTCCGATTATGGGCGCCAATTTTAGGCGATTGTTGAGCAAAACGAAAGTTTTTTTTCTTTCGTTGTGAAAGTTTTCACTGTTACTTTCATGTTTTTTTTACTGAGATTTATAATATCCTTAGCGTTAAGTTAGTTTTATATTTGGGATGAATTTATATTTTTAAATTATTTATATTTAAAACAATTGGTTATGATGAGTTGGGGGGTTGACCGAATGGTCAGGAAAATCACGGGCGAATGAAAGGGAAAAAGTTGAATAAAATTTAATAAATGTTTCGAAGTGATACGAATGAAAGCCTATTTTTCATTCGTATACTTATCTATCGAAACTTTTGTTGATTAATCGAATATTTCCCCTTCGTCGTTTTCAACGGGGTTGCTACCATCAAGAATTTCGCTACTAATATCTTCGCTGATGTATTCCGTTGGTGCAGTGCCTAATTCAAAATATTCAAAACGACTAGATTTATCCGTTTTTTTGGTTAATTTTCCTGAGGCTTTATCTATTCGGACTGACATCAGCGCTTGTGGTTGCTCAAAGGGCTCTACAGGTAGGTCAGCTAATGCTACTTTCATAAAGTTAATCCAAGCTGGCTGTGCCGACTTTGCACCAAACTCTTTACCTGTGGTTTGTTCTTTACCTAAGTTACTGTTATAGGCTGTTTGGCCTAGATTACGGCTTGGATCGTCGAAACCTATCCAAGATGTTGTTACTAGTCTACGGCTATAGCCTGAAAACCAGGCATCTTTTGCTTGGTTTGTAGTTCCCGTTTTACCTGCAATATCTCTGCGCTTAAGTGTACGGGCACGGTATCCTGTACCTTGCCAATACGGTTTTATATTCCAGTCAGCACCCCAAATGGCAGAATTAAGAGCTTCAGTCATTAAAAATGCATTTTGTGCGCTAATCACTCGTTCCGCTTTATTAATGACTTTTGCTTCCAATGCTGTATCTGCAGCACTTTCATTATTATTTTCTGTTGCTACGTCCGATGTTATTGGGAAACTATCTTCACAACGATCGCAAGCAATGGCTGGGTTGGCTTGAAAAATCACTTTACCGAATGAATCTTCAATACGTTCGATTAAATACGGTTGTATTAAAAAGCCACCATTAGCAAACGTAGCAAAACCTGTGGCAACCTCTAAAGGTGTTAAAGAGGCCGAGCCTAAAGCTAGAGACTCATTACGCGGTAAGTCATCAGGATCAAAACCGAATGAGGCCAAATAGGGGATAATTTTATCTAAACCAACATCTCTGAGTAATCGAACCGCAATAACGTTTTTAGATTGTGCAAGTGCTAAACGTAAGCGAATTTCACCGTTGTAAACAGGCGGTGAATTTTTTGGACGCCAAACCACACCGGAACTTCTATCCCATTGATTTATTGGCGCGTCATTAACTATTGATGCAAGGGTATAACCACTATCTAAGGCTGCAGAATAAATAAAAGGTTTAATATTGGAGCCTACTTGTCGTTTCGCTTGTGTTACGCGATTGAATTGACTTTGAATAAAGCTAAAACCACCTACGGCTGCTTTGATTGCACCGTCATCTGTCGCTAAAGATACCAGTGCTGAACTCACATCAGGCAATTGGCTTAGCCGATAGCCTGTTGCTGATGGCGTGACCATAACGATATCACCAGTTTTAACGATCTCATGTGCAACTTTGGGAGCTGGACCTTGCTTATCATCATTAAAGTAAGCTCGGGCCCACGATAACCCCTGCCACTCAATAACGATATCAGTACCGTCGCCTAATTTAACTTGGATAGAACGTTCTAATGTTTCAGTAACGACACCAGGCACGATCGAATGGTAGCTGCTTAAAGGTGCGAGAGCCTGTGCTATTTCATCATCACTTATAGGTTCAGCTATTATATTATTGGCATCGGTAGTTTGAGCAGAACTAAGTTGTTCGTCGTTTACTGGTCGTAAGCTAGCAAGAGGTCCGCGATAACCATGACGTTGATCATAGGCAATAATATTATTAATAACTGCTTGTTGGGCGGCATGTTGTAATTTTGATGTCACTGTGGTGAAAACTTTATACCCGCCGGTGTAGGCGGCTTCCTTACCAAAGCGATCAATCATTTCTTGATGTGCCATTTCTGCAATGTAAGGGGCATTTAATTCTATTTCCGCACCATGCTTTTCAGCCGTAATAGGTTGTTTATTAGCCGTTAACATTTCTTGTTCGGTGATATAGCCGGCGTTATACATACGCTGCAATACCACCGTTCGTCTTTGCATAGCCCGATCTGGGCGGCTAATTGGGTTCATGGTTGATGGTGCTTTTGGTAACCCGGCTAGTACCGCTATTTGTGCTAAGGTTAGCTCTTTAACATCTTTGCCATAATATACTTGTGCAGCTGCGCCAAAACCAAAAGAACGATGGCCTAAAGATATTTTATTCATATAAAGGGCAAGTATTTCATCTTTGGTCAGCAGGCTTTCAATGTGAAAGGAGATGAATATTTCTCGAATTTTTCGTACATAAGTTTGTTCACGCGTTAAAAAGAAGTTACGCGCAACTTGCATGGTGATGGTACTTGCTCCACCTTTATTTTGCCCTGTTAATTGACCTAGTATAGCTCTACCCATACCGATAGGATCAACACCAAAATGTAGGTAAAAACGGTCATCTTCAGTGGCTAAGATTGCATTGATGAGCTGCTTGGGCATTTCATCTAACGTGAGAGGGATACGCTTCTTTTCACCAAACTGAGAAATAAGTTTACCGTCGGCGCTGAAGATTTGCATGGGCGTTTGCCATTGCAAATCTCGCAGTGAGCCAACACTTGGTAAGCTTGATCGCATCGATAAGTAGAGTCCAGCAAGTGCCATAATTCCAATCAATATCAATACAGAGCTTGCTTTTAACAGATTTTTTATAGAAAACACAGAGGGATGCTCAATAAATGTTATAAAAATGACGTAATAATACTAGTATATCCTGTAAAAGCATGTAATAAATGTATTTATACGAATTTTATGCCTAATATTATAATAATAAAATGTTCTAGTAGGATTCTATGTTAAGTAGCTTATGGAAAAAAAAGACCTCATTAATGGTGGGGATTGACATTGGTTCTCACTCTATTAAAGCTGTTTTATTGAGCCAGAACGATACTGGATATGTGCTAGAAACTGTCGCCGTTGAAGTTATGCCAAGAGGAGCGATTGTTGATAGAGAAATCCAGGATATTGAGGCGGTTGGTAAAGTCGTAGCAAAAATTCGAAAAAAGATATCCTCCTCAGTTATTCAAGCAGCATCTGCCGTTTCAGGGCAAACAGTTATCACGAAAATTATCTATATGGATGTTGCGCTAAACGAACAAGAACTAGCCAGTCAAATTGAAATTGAAGCTGATAGTTTGATCCCTTACCCGCTTGATGAAGTCAGTTTAGATTTTGAAGCGCTCGATATTAATGAATCTGATCCAAGTAAAATTAATGTTTTGCTCAGTGCCGCTCGTACTGAGTCTGTAGAGGCCAGAGTAGCAGCACTCGACGCCGGCGGTTTTGTAGCAAAAGTGATTGATGTTGAGTCCTATGCTATTAGTCGAGCCTTTGATTTAACGTTGCAACAATTGCCAGATGATGCAAGTGGTAAAATTGTTGCCACAGTTGATTTGGGTGCCACCATGATGCTTTTTTCCGTTACTGAGGCGAGTAATCACATTTACAGCCGCGACCAACTTTTTGGTGGTGAGCAATATACCCGTGCAATTGTTTCTTATTACAATAAATCGTTCGAAGAGGCTGAGCTAGCAAAGCTTAGCAATGACTTACCGCCTAGCTATACTTTTGAAGTTTTAGCGCCTTTTCATACCATACTGGTACAACAAATCCGCCGCGCTATTCAGATGTTTTTAACAACTAGCGGTAAAGAAAAAATTGATTATCTTGTTATTTCCGGCGGCAGTGCCTTAGTGGAAGGAATTGAGCAACTATTAACAGAAGAGTTAGGTATCCATACTGTTATAGCTGACCCTTTTTCAGGTATGGAAATTGCCAGTAAAATCAACCAAGAACAGTTAGCGAAAACAGCGCCTCGCTTTATGGTTGCAGCCGGTTTAGCATTAAGGAGTTTTGTTCCGTGGCATATATAAATTTATTACCATGGCGTGAAGAAGCTGAAAAAGCCAAACAACGAGAATATTTTACGGTATTAACTGTCGTTGCAGTCGTGGCTTTTGCTCTGGTGTTTTTAGTGAATCAGTTTTATCAAATGCGTATTGATGGTCAAAACACGCGAAATCAATTTCTGAAAAACGAAATTAATGTATTGGATATTCGTATCGCAAAAATAAAGTCATTAAATGAAAAGAAAAAAGAACTTAAAAAACGCACTAATGTTATAGAGCAGTTACAGCGTAGCCGTAATGTGGGCACCCAAGTACTGAACGAAATAGCGCAAGTAGTGCCTAACGGTATTTATCTTACGCGCCTGGAAAAACAAGGTAATAGCTTAAGTATTGTTGGTAAAAGTGAGTCAAATAATCACTTAGCTAATATGATTCGTGAGATAGAAAATTCTGACTTATTTGAAGATGCGATACTTGAATCAATAACCTCAAATGATGCCACCAGCAAATTGTTAAGTGATTTTAAAATGCAAGTTCGCATTAAAGGCTTAATGAATCTGAATGAATTGGGAGCGCCATGATGAGCTTTAACTTATCAGAATTCACTGAACAATTTAACGGTTTAGAACTTGATAATATTGGGCAATGGCCGAAAGCTGCAAAATTAGTTTTATCAATATTCTTGGTTATTTTAGTGTTAGGTTTGGGTTATGTGCTGATGATTAGCGACCAAATTAAACAGCTTGAGCGTGTGACCGCTGAAGAAGCTACGTTAAAACAACAATACCAAGCTAAATACCATATTTCAGCGAACTTAGAGCTGTTTGAACAGCAGATGATGGAAGCTGAAGCCATTTTTTCTAAGCAATTAAAAAGCTTACCCGAAAGCCATGAAACACCGGGTTTATTAGATGACATAACCTTTGTTGGCACCACAACCGGACTAGATTTTGTCAAACTGAATTGGCAGCCGGAAATAGAGCAAGAAATTTATATTGAGTTACCGATAGATATTGAAGTATTAGGTTCGTATCATGAATTTGGACAATTTGTCAGTCGTATTGCTGGTTTACCACGAATTGTCACTTTGCATGATTTTGATATTAACCTGCAAAAGCAGAACTCTGGAGACTTAAAGTTAAAGCTGCAGGCCAAAACCTACCGTTATCGAGAGGCAGCTGAAAAATGAGAATATTTTTTATATTAAGTGCTGTGCTATTGACGGGGTGTTTTGGTGATACTGACGACTTGAAATTACATATTGCTAATGTGCAATCAACTACGGCAAGCTCGATAGAGCCGATGCCGGAAGTAACCATTTTTGACCACTTTGATTATTCCGCACAGACATTACGTAGTCCATTTGATGCCCCAAAACCTGAAGCTATTCAAGAAAAAATTCAACAAATGTCAGGCTGTTTAAGCCCAGACCCACGCCGAAGAAAGCAACCTTTAGAAAAGTTTTCGTTAAGTGATTTAATTATGCGTGGCACATTAGGTGAGTTAGGGGTGACTTGGGCGTTAGTAGAAGCGTCTGATAATACCTTACACCGTGTTGCTGTTGGCAGTTATGTTGGCTTATACCATGGACGAATTACCTCAGTAAGCCAAGAAAATATAAAAGTATTAGAGTTGATCCCTGATGGTGCAGGGTGCTGGGTAGAGCGTGAGACTGTTGTTACCATGACACAGGCAAGTGCAGAGGAGCAAAGACAGTAATGTTGCTATTTAATAAAACTAAAAATGATGATCTTATGACACATTGCAAACCAATAAAGTTAATCACAGCGGTTTACCTCTGTTTATTATCTACGTTTACGTGGGCTAATGAGCTAACAGGAATTACCTATAACACAATACAAAGCAATGAAATTGAATTGGTGTTTGAATTATCAGATAAAATATTAGTCCAGCCAGAAGTGACAACATCAATGGCACCTGCACAAGTTAGTATAACTTTTGATGCTGACGAGTTTAATCCCAAGCTAGCCAATACTTTGGTCGAGCATGCTGGCGTTACAGATATTGTGATACAAAAAATGGCTGGTAAAGTTGTCGCCAATGTTAACTTACAGCAGTTATCTATTTTTGATGTCGTGCAAAAAAACAACACCTTTGCTCTGGTTTTGAATACTGGCCAAGCCGATAAAACAGTAAAACAATTAATTCCACTAGGTCATGGCTATATTAATAAAATTGATAATATTGATTTTAAGCGTAATCCGCAAAACGACGCGCAGCTTTTAATTAAGCTTATTGATAGTAAAGTTGCTGTCGATGTGAGTGAAAAGCTAGGTAAACTTTACATTGAGTTTCATAACACTGAAATTCTAGAAGAGTTTATTTATAAATTAGATGTCACTGATTTTGGCACGCTTGTTAGTGGTATTGAAACCTTTAAGGCCGATCGAAATGCTCGTTTAGTGGTGGATATTAATGGCGCATTTGATTATGAGCACCAACAATTTAATGATGTATTCTCATTAACAGTGAAGAGCAAGGTCCAAGACGATGGATACCTTGGTGAAGAAGAAAGCTTTAATGGCAGAGCGATATCATTAAACTTTCAAGACATTGCTGTGCGCACTGTTTTACAAATTATTGCTGATTATAACGGTTTTAACTTAGTGACCAGCGACACTGTTGAAGGCAATATTACTTTGCGTTTAGATGGCGTACCTTGGGATCAAGCACTTGATATTATTCTTAAGGTTAAGGGCTTAGATAAGCGTATGGAAGGTAATATTCTGATGGTAGCGCCAAGCGATGAGTTAGCTGCTCGTGAAGCTCGTGACTTACAGGCGCAACAACAGGTTGAAGAATTAGCACCATTATTCTCTGAATACGTACAAATTAATTATGCTAAAGCGGCTGAATTTGCGACATTAATTAAGAATGAAGAAAATAGTATTTTGTCTGCTCGTGGTAGTGTTAGTGTTGATGAGAGAACCAATACACTGCTTATACGTGATACGGCTAGTAGCATTGCCGATATTAAACGTATGGTGGCAGTTTTAGATATTCCCGTTCGACAAGTTATTATTGAATCTAGAATGGTGACAGTAAAAGATAATATTAATGAAGAGCTCGGCATTCGTTGGGGTGTTACCGATACCGGTAGTGATTCAGCTACTTCTGGTACTTTAACAGGGGCTAATAATGCAGGTAATGGTGTAGTACCGAATTTGACCGATAGACTAAATGTTAATTTACCTGTTACCAGTCCTGCAGGGAGCATCGCGTTTCAAGTTGCACGCTTAGCGGATGGCACTATTCTGGATCTTGAATTAAGTGCCATGGAGAAAGAAAACAAAGGTGAAATTATTGCTAGTCCTCGTATTACTACTGCGAATCAAAAGGAGGCCTATATCGAACAAGGGGTTGAAATACCTTATCAAGAAGCAGCTTCTAGCGGTGCTACTACTACTCAATTTAAAAAAGCAGTATTAAGTTTAACGGTAACACCACATATCACCCCTGATGATCGGATTATTTTAGATCTAGTGGTAACGCAAGATACCGTTTCTGATGTATCAAATGGCAGTGCACCGGCAATAGATACCCAAAGAATAGGTACACAAGTACTGGTTAATAATGGTGAAACCATAGTGCTAGGTGGAATTTATCAACAACAAATAATAAGTTCAGTGTCAAAAGTACCTGTTTTAGGTGATATTCCGTATTTTGGTTGGATGTTTCGCAATAGTAGTAACTTTAATGAGAAAAAAGAGCTATTAATATTCGTTACACCACGCATAGTTACAGAAAGATTTTAAGTTAATTTGCTTGTAAGGTGGTGTTTTCATCTTACAAGCTTGCAATTTGTACCCAACAATTGCGATAATTGCGCCCTTGAAATTTTCGAGGGGGGTTCCCTCTTACCTGTTCACGTAATAAATAAACGAGTATTAATTAATCTAATGGCAGAAAAACGTAACATTTTCCTTGTAGGCCCGATGGGCGCAGGCAAAAGCACCATTGGTAGAGAATTAGCAGATAAGCTACATCTTGAGTTTTTTGATTCCGATCAAGAAATCGAACGTCGTACTGGTGCAGATATCGCGTGGGTTTTCGATCTTGAAGGCGAAGAAGGTTTTCGTAAAAGAGAAGAAACCGTTATTGAAGACCTCAGTGAAAAACAAGGCATTGTTTTAGCGACAGGTGGCGGATCTGTGATCAGTAGCCAAGTTCGTAACCGCTTGTCAGCACGTGGCATTGTAGTTTATCTCGAAACAACCATTGATAAACAAGTTGCTCGTACTCAGCGAGATCGACGTCGACCTTTACTTCAAACTGATGAAGAACCTAGAACAGTACTTGAAAACTTAGCTGTTGAGCGCAATCCGTTATATGAAGAAATTGCTGATGTAATCGTGCAAACGGATGACCAAAGCGCCAAAGTGGTAGCAAGTAAAATAGTCGAACGTTTAGATTTTTAATGACGTAACTATGACCACACTTCAGGTTAAACTCGGTACTCGCAGTTACCCTATCTATATAGACAGCGGACTATTATCAAATAGTGATCTGCTGTCTAATCATATCCGCAGTAAGCGTGTTTGCATCGTTAGCAATGACATTGTAGCACCACTTTACGTTGAGCAGTTGAAGTACGCCCTTAAGGATTTTGATGTTGATGAGATTGTACTACCTGATGGTGAGGCTGAAAAAAGCTTAGCAAATTTTGAACGCATAATGTCACATTTGCTGTCTGGTAATCATGGTAGAGATACTACGTTAATTGCCTTAGGTGGTGGGGTTATTGGTGATATTACCGGTTTTGCTGCTGCTTGTTATCAGCGAGGTATTGATTTTATTCAGGTGCCGACCACCGTTTTATCTCAAGTAGACTCTTCTGTTGGTGGTAAAACTGCAGTTAATCATCCTTTAGGTAAAAATATGATAGGGGCCTTCTATCAACCTAAAGCTGTTTTTATTGATCTTGCTACATTAACCACTTTACCGATACGAGAGTTTAATGCCGGCATGGCTGAAGTGATTAAATATGGCATATTGGGTGATAGTCGCTTTTTTACTTGGCTTGAAGATAATGTTGTCGCAATTAAAGCCGGCGATAACACGGTATTAATGGAGATGATAGAGCGATGCTGCCAATGCAAAGCCACTATCGTTGCTGAAGATGAAACCGAAGCAGGTGTGCGAGCATTATTAAATTTAGGTCATACCTTTGGGCACGCTATTGAAGCCGATCAAGGCTATGGAAAATGGCTACATGGCGAAGCCGTAGCTACTGGTATGGTTATTGCTTCTAAGTTGTCTGTAGCAATGAATTTGCTTGAAGTGTCAGATCTTCGTCGTGTTGAAGCACTACTTTCAGCGTTTGACTTACCGTTAATCGCTCCTGAAAATATGGGCTTTGACGAGTTTATTTGCCATATGCGCCGTGATAAAAAGAATTTAGCAGGTAAACTGCGTTTTATCCTTCCAACCGCTATTGGTCAATCTGAAATTAACGATGATGTCAGTGAGGAAATGCTTCAACAAATTCTATAATTTATTCTGAATAGGTGAAGCATGTCGGCGTTAGTAAACAATATCGACTTATCAAACGATAATACCAGTGTCACTAAAATTAGTGCCCACGCACGTATTGACTATATTCTACGGTTTTCTAAACAAGCTATCTTAGTGATTGATGAAAGCACTGAACAAAATGCCGCGCTTTCTGGTCAATTTTTGGCAAGTTTATCTGATCAACATAATGCCGCTTATATTTCGCTCTCTTCACAGTTTAATAATATTCAAATTCGTTGCCGTATTATCGAGCAACTGTATGCGGGTGAGTTATTCGACCCTGAAATATCTTTAGCTGTTAGTGTCATTAATTTAGCAAAAAAATCACCACAGGTTATTAGCATTGTTCTTGATAATGCACAGTATTTGTCATTGCAAATATTGCATGAAGTATCACAGCTGGCAGCGATTGCTAAAAAAGCTAATTTAAATGTAAATATTGTGATGTTTGGCTCTCCTCAAGCGGGTAAAACGGTTGCTGAGAATAAAAGCCTATTCGATGATAAGTTAGCCTTACTATCTGCTCAATCAGGACAACTGCTATCTACAACAGCAGCAATATTTAAAGATAGCCAGCCTAAATGGTTTTTTATTAAGCAAAACAAGTGGTGGATTAGCCTATTAGTGCTCTTACTGTGCTTTGCTATGTTAGTGATCGGCTTATTGCAGCAAGATAGTTTTAACTTTTCTAAATCGTTAGTGGTTGATAATCAAGAAAAGATACTACTAAAGAACGAGCTAGCGAAGCCACAAACTACGGTGTTAACAGCTAAAAATAACCAGATGACTCATGCTAAAGTCGCAGCTCAGTTGTTACCAGACAAACTCAAAAAGCATAGTGCCGCAATACCTGAAGATATTTATCTTTCTTTAACTAGCCCAGTATCAGATGAGGCAAAAAAAAGTGAAATACTTCCCGCGTCACCTGCAGATATTATGTTAGCAATGGCTGCCCAATCTAATGATGTGGTATCGAGCAATGTTATAGTTGCAAGTACCAGCGCAAGTGAGAAAAAATTAGCAACTAAGACAGTATTAAATGACTCTCATCAACCATTAATCATCAATAATGCATATTATGCTGATAAAAAAGGCTATGTAATTCAAATTGCAGCATTTAGTGAGCTGCAGCTACCAAAAGCCTTCTTAAACACTTTGGCTGATGTTGAGTATAAAGCTTATCAACGATTATTGAATGACAAAGCTATTATGGTAATTACAAGTAACGCATATGCTGAAAGAGCTGCCGCGGAATTTGCGTTATCAAAATTACCAAAAGCACTACTAGAACGCCAACCTTGGCTTAAGTCAGTTACTGTAGTTAATAATGAAATTAATGCATTTTTGTCTTCGCAATAAGTAACAGCGAGAAGAGTTCATTGCAATGGGTTAATGACTGATAACGCTTAATTCAACTTAACCTTCTAACATTAAATTGTTTAAAAAAGACTTTGCAATAGAGTTGGGCTCATCTGAAGTTAGCCCAATAGATTTATGAAGGCGCCGATGTGCTAAGTTGTAGAATTATTTAATGTGATTGGTATTAATTCACGATACAATCCCCGCTTACTTTTCAGATGCTTGCTATCTGTTGTTGAATTTTTAGGTTTGTAGGTATCATGAAGAAGAAACATCGAGCTTTTTTAAAATGGGCGGGTGGAAAATACGCACTAAGCGATGTAATAAACTCTATGCTACCCAAAGGAAATCGTTTGATTGAGCCTTTTGTTGGTGCAGGCTCAGTGTTTTTAAATAGTGATTATGATGAATACCTTCTCAGTGATATTAATCAAGACTTAGTTAATCTATATCGTATTTTACAGCGCACGCCTGATAAGTTTATCGAAGATGCTCGTCGCTTTTTTGCTGCTGAAAATAATCAAGCTGATGTATATTACCAGTTACGTAAAGAGTTTAATGCTAGCGCTGATCCCTATTTTAGATCACTAGTTTTTTTATATATGAATCGCCATGGTTATAATGGCTTATGTCGATATAATAAATCAGGTGGTTATAACGTACCGTTTGGCAAGTATAAGCGTCCGTACTTTCCTGAAGCTGAGTTGTATCATTTTGCTGAAAAAGCAAAAAAAGCAATTTTTATCTGTGATGGTTATCGTCAGACCTTTGCGCATGCAAAGTCGGGAGATGTCATTTATTGTGATCCGCCATACGTACCTCTGAGTAAAACAGCAAGCTTTACCAGTTATTCAGGCAATGGCTTTGGCTTAGATGAACAAGCGGATCTGGCGAATGCAGCAGAAGAAGTGACCAACAAACGTAATATATCGGTTTTGATCAGTAACCACGATACTATTTGGACACGAAAAATATATCAGCATGCAAAAGAGCAGCGCTCGATAGAAGTGTCTCGCACTATAAGTCAAAAAGGCAGTAAACGTAATAAAGTAGCTGAGTTGCTGGTACTTTATTAATGAGCGTTAGTTAAATTTTCTTGAGAGCTTGATTATTTATTGCGCTGTAAATAACAGCGCTACTCTACCTTCTTGATAAGAGTAACACTAGCCAGCTAAAACCAAGTTTACGATCGCTATCAGTGCCGCGATAAACACCACTACAGCAATTATGCCCGCGATAATAAAGTGACTAAGTTTTCCTTGTGTAAAATCACGCTCTCTATTCTTATTACTTTGCACACCGAAAAATGCTGCCCCAACGCTTTTGAATGTTTCTTTAAAGTTACTTGAGCTCATTGTTATCCCTACATGCTGATTTATATCTATGCCATTTCCAAGGGCAAGTTGAGAGCCTGATTTTGAAATGGTGTATTTTCTATCTATAAATGATTATTCAGTATGTTCCAATGCGTATTTGTGATCAAGTGGTTAAATTTCGCTCACATTTGGCGGCATTCAATTAAGTCATCGTTTTTATAGCCATACTACAACGATACGCTAGGTTTTGCGGAAACTAGCAGCTTGAGGTTGCCTGTGGATAGTTATAAAATTATGGCTAATTTTTTCAATATTAAGCATTATAACGAACAGATAGGTTAGCTTGATTAACTAATCGAGCTATTATGTAACTATTGTTTAATTAATACCGCTAAGCAACATCATTTAATGCGAATGGAATTCATGTCGAAACATTTAACGGGCGATACTAAATTTACTGCACAAGTAAAAATTTTAATTGATAAGATTTATGGTCGTAGCCCATTAAAAGACTCGGTCTTAGAAAGGGCAATTGCATTTTATGATTTAGAGCATTTTTCTCAACGTAAACTGACCAAGTTGCAACAGGATATTAAGTATTTAACTGAAACGGCTAGCACTAAAAGTAAATTTAAAATAGAAAAACTTGAGACTGAACAGCGCGAATACTTACAAGAATTACGTTTTGAACGCCATGAACGGGCTCAGCATTTACAGAGTATTTGCCGAGAAATTATTGAACTATGCGAAGGCGATAATTTTACAGAAACCAATCGAAAATCAGCACAACTCTTGGGTACCATTCAGCTATTAGCGCCGACCGAAGGTAGCAAGGTTGCAGCCGTTAATGAGCGCAGTAAGCCGTTATATAAAAGTATACTTGCCTTAAGATTACTTGATGAAGTTTGCGTTAAAAAACTATTACCAAATCGCTACTTAGAGCAAGAGTTAGCTGAATTATCGACATTTAACTATAAAGAATTACGTATTGAAAGCGAAGCTGCTTATCGTAAGTTTTTTGATAATATCAAGGTGCCAGTATTAATGGCGGCAATCTTACAAGACATCGGTAATTACCATCCTGATGCCCAACAAATTATGTATGGTGTCGATGGTAAGCAAGATTGCTATCGCACGTTAAACGTTGAGGAGCGTAAATCTCTATTACAAATTAATTACCGTGAAACGCTAAAATATTTACTCAATGGCATTGGTATTAGCATGTACTTGGGGAATTCCAAAACCGAGCGTGATATCTTCAATAAAGTTGAAACTAACAAGCTACGCTTTGTTAAAGAGCTATTGAAAAGCAGCGTTAATCCTAAGTTAGGCATTGGCAACCTGTTAAAGATACCACAAATTTATACCTCAATTGTTTTATCAACTAAAGCTAGCTATAACTACAAATTATTACCAAAAGTTTATCAAGCGTTATATCAGAACGCAGAGCGAGGTAGTTGTAGTCGCGCTATTGTTGATGCTTTATATCAAATCACCGGAGATTTTCCGCAAGGCTTTGGTGTTATTTATATCCCGGCAGATGTTGAGCAAGAAGTTCGATATGAATATGCGATAGTGAATCAACTTTATCCAACGAATGTTAGTGAACCTAAATGCCGGATGGCAACTAGGAGTTTGACTTTTATTGGCTATGGCCATGATTTGGTAGTGAAAAAAACGAGCAACTTGTATTTTGTAGAAACAGCAAAAGCTTTTTCAAGTATCAGTAAAGAAAGGCTGAATGAAATTTTAGAATTATTGTCTTCAAATTACCTTGAGCGTAAAAAATTGGATTTATTGCCACGTTGTTGGCAACCAGGTGAATACTTTTCAATGAAAACCAACCAGAAACTTTGGAATCGTAGTCGCTAGCCATAGCTATATCATCTAAAGTGGAATGGCCACGCCCGCTGTGTAACTGATGTAAATCAGTCAACGGTAAATGCTATCGGGGTATATTGCCAGTACTAACTAGTTACTGTTTCATGGTAATTTTATCAGTTTATTTGTTTTGTATTTGAAAGCACTAATTTATTTAACCTGAGTTCGGGGTAATGGATATGCGAAAAAGTTAGTATAGTAAAATGATTAATAATCACTTTAGTCAATTTTCATAAAATTTTGCGCATATAGTTTATTATTAATGTGAGCAGTTTTACGTGCATCAAGGCTGAATTGTGTACCCAATAGCGAGTAGCGAGCTATTAGTTGCACATTTAACGCTGATACACGCAGAAATCGTCGCCTTGACAGGTTTAGATTATTCCAAACTCAGTCATTTATTGTTTTCAAACATGCTTTAATGTGAGTGTAAGCTAGTTACCTAGCCTCGTACTACAAGCAATAGTGCTGAATAAGTTGAGTAAGCAAACGTTCGGTTTTAATAATTTCACTCTCTGCAAGGTATTCGTTTGGTTGATGTGCTTGATCAATAGAGCCAGGCCCCATAACAATGGTTTGACAGCCTAATTGTTGAATAAAAGGTGCTTCGGTTGCGTAATTTACTGCGCAACAGTCATGGCCAGAGAATTTCTCGGCGATCATTACTAACTCACTTTCAGGTGCTTGCTGAAAACTCGGTGAACTTGGATCAAGCTCGGTTATTGTCAGTCTGCCAGGATACTTTTCAGCGATTGGTTGCAGTGCTTTTGATAACCATGAAACAAGCTCCTGATCTTTCATACCCGGTAAGGAGCGCATATCGATATCAAGTTCACAGTGACCACAAATTCTATTGGCATTGTCACCACCGTGAATAGCACCAAAATTCATTGTTGGGGTTTGCACATCAAAAGCTTCATTTTGGTAACTTAAATTTAATTTCTCTCTTAACTTAAAAAGCTCACTGATCACTTGATGCATGATTTCAATAGCATTAACACCGTTGGCGGGTTTACTTGAATGTCCAGCCTGACCCTTAATACTGATTTTATGTGACATATGGCCTTTGTGCATAATTACCGGTACTAAATTGGTTGGTTCACCGATAACAGCGACATCAGGTTTAATCATGTCGCTGTCAGCAAAAAAGCGAGCACCAGCCATCGTTGTTTCTTCATCAGCTGTTGCTAGAACATATAATGGCTTCTTTAACTTTCTGATATCGAGTTGCTGACATGCTTGTAAAATAAACGCAAAAAAACCTTTCATATCACAAGTGCCTAGTCCAAAAAGTTTGTCATCTTTGTGGTGAACTTGTAATGGATCCGAAAGCCAACGGTTTTCATCAAAAGGTACAGTGTCACTATGTCCAGCAAGTAATAATCCACCGTTACCAGCTCCCAGCTTGGCGAGCATATTAAATTTACCTTTCACTCCAGGGACTGCTTGAATGCTAATAGCAAAGCCTAAAGTTTCGAACCAAGCAGATAGCAAATTTATTACTGCTTGGTTGCTTTGATCCCAACTTGTTTGCGAAGAACTAATACTAGGTAAAGCGATTAGCTGGCTAATAGCTTGAGTAAAGTTGGGTAGGTGCTTATTTTGTTGGTTCATGATATCGCGTAATCCAAATTATTGTGGGTAGTTATGCTATTTAGTTGCATAACTAGACTTATAATGATACTTTAGCGTCATAATGTAAATAGCCTAATTAAATCACACTATGAAAATATTTGTAATGCTTTCAACTAAGCGACGAAGATAGCGTCAAATGTAGGTTCTAGTAAGTCATTTTTTACTAGCTAATATGACCTATTGAGTTGTTATAGCTAGATAATAATTAGTTAAAGTTGAATAGAATTGCAAAACTTATCTGTTAACAGTGTAAGTTTGTAATCGTAAATAGAATGGTAAGTAAGTAAATGAATGTCATAGTGGTTGGTGCAAGTGGGTATGTTGGTGCTGAATTAATTGGTTTATTAATGCAGCACGATAAGATTTCAATTCAACATTTGTTGGTATCTGAAAATAGTGATGCTAGCGGCAAGACTTTTGCCGAATTACATGCTCGTTGGCAGGGTATATGTACTTTGCCGTTAGAAGCTTTTTCTTCGCAGTGGTTTGAGCAGCAAATTAATATTGATAATCATGGTATTGATGCTGTTTTTTTTGCTACGCCTCATGAATTTAGTGCTCAATGGGCGCAAGCATTTATTGATGCTAATATCAAAGTGTTTGATTTGTCTGGTGGCTTTCGTTTAAAGGATGCTCAACAGTACCCAATTCATTATGGTTTTGAGCATCAATCTTTAGCTGCATTAAAACAAGCACAATATGGTCTAGCTGAGTGGCAAGCGCATGAAATTGCTGCGAGTGACTTAATTGCCGTACCTGGCTGTTACCCAACTGCGAGTTTATTAGCTTTAAAGCCTATAACGATGAATGGCCTAAATACAGAAAACTCATTGATTGTGGTTAATGGTATTAGTGGTGTCAGCGGAGCAGGAAGAAAAGCCTCTTTAGCAACGAGTTTTTATGAGGTGAGTTTAACGCCTTATAATATTTTACAGCACAGACATCAGCCAGAAATCAGCCAAGAAGCAAGTGCTGAAGTTATTTTTAATCCTCACTTAGCACCTTACAAGCGTGGCCTGTTAGTGACAATAACGTTGCAATTAAAAGCGGGAATAAGTGCCGAGCAAGTTGATGCTGTATTTACCCAAGCCTATCAAAATCAGCCATTAGTAAGATTAGTAAACGCATGGCCAAAAATTGATAATGTTGCTTATACACCTTTTGCTGATCTTCATTGGCAAGTTGATGAAAGCAAGCAAGTGGTTGTAGTGAGTTGTGCAATTGATAACTTATTAAAAGGTGCAGCTTCACAAGCTATTCAATGTGCTAATATTTGCTTAGATCTACCTAGTCATTATGGTTTATTGCCAACAGCGAGTACGTTATGAAAAAGCCGGTAGTGATCAAAATTGGTGGGGCTATTTTAGATGGTTATAACCAAGGTAATACCTTTGCATTAACAGCTTTACTTAAAGTTATTGCTAGCTTAGTTGGGCAACCTGTGGTCATTGTACATGGTGGCGGCTGTGTTGTTGATGAAATGCTAACTCAAGCGGGCTTAGTTACCAAGAAAAAAAATGGTCTGCGTGTGACACCTAAAGCGCATATGCCGATTATTAGTGGTGCTTTAGCCGGCAGCGTCAATAAAGCAATTGTCGCAACCGCAGCTAGTTTACAGCTACCCGCTGTTGGTTTGTCATTAACTGATGGTCAAATGGTGCAATGCCAGTTAAGTCCTTTACAACTGGGTCAAGTGGGTGATCCCAAACCCTATAGTAGTGCATTATTAGATACCTTACTTAAAGCTAACTTTCTGCCGATCATTTCTTCCATTGGTGCACTGGATAATGGTGAGCTGGTCAATGTTAACGCCGATGATGCCGCTGTGGCAATATGCCAATTATTGAATGCTGAATTAATATTACTGACCGATGTAAATGGCGTTAAAGGTGCTACTGGCGAATATTTAACGTCTCTGAATTATCAACAAGCTAAGAAATTAATTGATCGTGGCGTTATTGCTGGCGGCATGACCGCTAAAGTTAATGCTGCGCTAGGAGCGGCTAATAAATTACGACGAAGTATCGCGGTTGCCAGTTGGCAATCGCCAGAGCAAATTGTGGATTTGCTCAACGGTGTCAGTATTGGCACTCGTATACAGCCAGATGGCTGTTAATTTATTTCGTTAACTATTTTTCGCACAGGATAAAACATGAACTTACTACAACATTTCTTAGCTGATGATCAGCTTAGTAAAGCACAAATTCTCGACTTAATTACCTTAGCACGAGATATTAAAAAGCAACCTGAAAGCTACCGTAAGGCCTTAGCGGGAAAGTCTGTGGCAATGATTTTCGAAAAGCCTTCTTTGAGAACCCATGTTAGCTTTGATATTGGTATAAATAAACTGGGTGGTCATGCACTCTACTTAGGTCAGCAAAATGGTAAATTAGGCGAGCGTGAACGTGTTAGTGATTATGCTAAAAACCTTTCGTGTTTTGCTGATGCAATTGTGGCGCGTGTTTTTGACAACAGTTCGATAGAACAACTCGCCGAGCATGGCAGTGTACCTGTGATCAATGCGCTTTGCGACGTGTACCATCCCTGCCAAGCATTGGCTGACTTTGTTACCTTAGCGGAAAATTTCCCTAAGCTAACACAAGTTAAGTTAGCTTACATCGGTGATGCTAATAATGTCTCAAACTCTTTAATGCTAATGTCGGCAATAGTCGGTGTAGACTTCACCTTAGTTTGTCCACAAGGACATGGTCCAGATACTGAAATAGTTAACAAAGCTAAAGCATTTTGCCAAAATTCTGGGGCAAAACTCACGTTAACTAGTGATATACAAGCAATAGGGCAGCAAGATGCTGTTTATACTGATACTTGGGTATCTATGGGTGATGAAGACTCTAGCAAGAAAGCCGCGATACTAGAAAAATTTGCTGATTATCAGGTAAATCATGAATTAATGGCAAAAGTTGGCGCCAGTATTGTAATGCATTGCCAACCGGCACATCTTGAAGAAGAAATTACTACTGCATTATTTGATAGTGAAATGTCAGTCGCTTTTCAGTCAGCAGAAAATCGTATGTGGGCACAAAATGCAGTGCTAGTGACCCTACTGGCGGATTAGTACGGTCGATTATTTATACCCAAGCAACTTGAAAATGCAGTTTCAGAGTTAAGCTAGGAACTCAGCGCAAGGCACAGCACGCAGATAATGGTTATTCCCTTATCAAGTGCTGCAACGCTGCACTGATTTTCTAGCTTAGCTCCCGCAGGGCAAGGCGATAAAGGGTCATCTCCGGCGTTATTGATTTCGACAATGGAACAACCATTCCTTTCAATCAATGCCTTGGTGCTAACCCTTTTTCGACTTGCACAATCCTGCATTTGCAAGTGGTTTGGGTATAGTAGACATTTGAAAATTTTTTTAAAGACAAAATTAGTTTAGCCAGCTACTCATTGTTAGCTAAACTGAAAACAACATATTGTGAAGGAATAAATCATGGCTTTAGCAGCAAAGAAAAACATTAAAAAAGTAGTATTAGCATATTCAGGTGGCTTAGATACCTCAGCCATTATCCCTTGGTTAAAAGAAAATTATGACGGTTGTGAAGTCATTGCCTTTTGTGCTGATGTTGGTCAGGGCGATGAAGAGCTTGAAGGTATTAAAGAAAAAGCCATTGCTTCAGGTGCGTCTGAATGCCATGTTGTCGATTTAAAAGAAGAATACGTAAAAGATTATATTTACCCGATTATCAAAACGGGAGCTGTTTATGAAGGTCAGTATTTATTAGGCACCTCAATGGCCCGCCCAGTTATTGCTAAAGCGCATATTGAAGTCGCATTAAAAGTGGGTGCCGATGCAGTTTGTCACGGTTGTACAGGTAAAGGTAACGACCAAGTACGTTTTGAATCATGTTTTGCTGCCTTAGCTCCGCAGCTAACGGTAATTGCGCCGTGGCGTGAATGGGATATGGTTTCACGTGAAGATTTACTTGATTACTTAGCTGAGCGTAATATTCCTTGTTCAGCTTCATTAACGAAAATTTATAGCCGTGATGCTAATGCTTGGCATATTTCTCATGAAGGTGGTGAACTGGAAGACCCTTGGTGTGAGCCATCAAAAGAAGTGTGGACCATGACCGTTGATCCGCAAGACGCGCCAGATGAAGCAGGTAAAGTCATACTGAGCTTTGAACAAGGTGAATTGGTTGCTGTTGATGGCAAAGCAATGTCAGCTTATCAAGCTTTAATGTTATTAAACGAAAAAGCGGCTGCCCATGGTGTTGGTCGTATTGATATTGTTGAAAATCGTTTAGTCGGCATGAAATCACGTGGTTGTTATGAAACTCCTGGTGGTACTGTGCTAATGGCAGCCTATAAAGGTTTAGAGTCATTAATATTAGACAAAGAGTCGCTGAAATATCGTGAAGCTGTTGGTCATGAATTTTCTCACGTTATTTATGACGGTCGTTGGTTTACTCCGTTAGCCAAAGCACAGCTTGCCGCTGCTGCTTCTTTTGCTGAACAAGTAACAGGCGATGTTGTTGTTAAATTGTTTAAGGGAATGGCACAGGTTACACAGCGTCGCTCACCTAATAGCTTATATTCTGAAGCGTTTGCTACCTTTGGTGCTGACGATGTTTATGACCAAAAACACGCTGAAGGCTTTATTCGCCTATTCAGCTTGTCGAGTCGCATCACAGCATTAAAGCAAGCAGATTCAAGCGTTAACAATGATAAATAACGATCAATAACAGATTCAAGGAAATTTACCATGGCATTATGGGGTGGACGCTTTAAAGGGCAGCCAAGTTTACAATTTAAAAAGTTTAATGATTCGCTGCCTGTTGATTACCGCATGGCAGTACAAGATATTGTTGGCTCTATCGCATGGGCTGGGGCCATTCATTCGGTCGGGATCATTAATGATCGTGAGCTCACTGAGCTTACTGAGGCATTAAATGAATTAAAGCTTTCTGTTGAAGAAGACCCACAGCAAATTCTTGGCTCTGATGCTGAAGATATTCATAGTTGGGTTGAAATAGCTTTAATAGAAAAAACCGGTGATTTAGGTAAGAAACTGCATACAGGACGAAGCCGTAATGACCAAGTCGCGACAGACTTAAAGCTATGGTGCAAGGAAACTGGTGGTGAATTATTGTTTGCCCTAGTGAATTTACAGCAAGCCATGATGAATTTAGCTGAACGTGAGAAAGATACCGTATTGCCAGGTTATACTCATTTACAGCGCGCTCAACCGATAACCTTTGGTCACTGGTGTTTGGCTTATGTTGAAATGTTTAACCGTGATATAGGTCGATTAAAGGACGCTTTATATCGTTTAGATGTATCGCCATTAGGCTCAGGTGCTCTGGCAGGAACCGCTTATCCAATCGACAGAAATAATTTAGCGCAAAAACTAGGTTTTAGAACCGCCACATTGAATAGTTTAGATGCGGTTTCAGACCGAGATCATGTAATTGAATTACTCGCTGCTGCCAGTATTTCAATGATGCATTTATCACGTTTTGCCGAAGATTTAATTTTCTATAACTCTGGCGAAGCAGGCTTCGTGGAAATGAGTGATTTAGTTAGCTCTGGCTCATCACTTATGCCACAAAAGAAAAACCCTGATGCGTGTGAATTAATTCGTGGTAAAGCGGGACGCGTTTTTGGTTCGCTGACCGGTATGTTAACAACGATGAAAGCACTGGCACTTGCCTACAACAAAGATATGCAAGAAGACAAAGAAGGGCTTTTTGATGCTTTAGATACATGGCAAGAATGTATGGAAATGGCGGTTTTAGTTGCTGACGGTTTAAAAGTTAACCGTTCACGGACATTAGCTGCCGCGCAACAAGGTTATGCTAACGCAACTGAGCTGGCTGATTACCTGGTGAGTAAAGATATTCCATTTCGTGAAGCTCATCACATTGTTGGTGAAGTTGTACTTGCTGCAATCGATAAAGGTTTGCCTTTGGAAGACTTGACCTTAACACAATTGCAGGGTTTTAGTGATCGTATAGAACAAGATGTTTATCAGCATTTGTCGATTGAGTCGACGCTTGATAAGCGTGAAGCGTTAGGCGGTACATCACGTAGTCAGGTACAAAAAGCGCTGGATAATATTCAGTCGGGTGATCGAGAAATATTGAATGAACAAGTTGTTGGCGCGCCAGGTAAAGAGCAAATTAAAGTCGCCTTAAAGCAAGTTAAACAACGTTTAAATGCCCAGCGTGCTGCAGCATTATCAGTACGTAGAGCCAGAATGTCAGATGTTGATAGCATTCACCATTTAACAAGTTATTGGGCTGAAAAAGGCGAAATATTGCCACGTAGCCGTGATAATATCATTCACGATATTCAAAATTTTGTCGTGGCCGAAATTGACGGCAACGTTGTTGGTTGCGCTTCGCTTTATATTTATCAAACGGGTTTAGCCGAAATACGATCAGTAGTGGTTGACCAACAAGCGCAAGGTCAAGGTCAAGGGCAGGCGCTTGTGCAGTACTTGCTTGGGTTTGCTCATCAAATTGAGTTACAAAAAATTATTGTATTGACTTATATTCCACAATATTTCACGGAACTTGGCTTTAGTTTAATTGATAAAAGCTCTTTAGCAGACAATATCATTGAGGATAGCGAGCAAAGTCCATATAAAGATCCAGCCGATGAAGTTGCGATGGAATATATTGTTGACCGTTGTGTTGTTAGTACTGAAAGTGCTGACGAACTAGAGAGTTAGTGACCACTTGCCATGAAAAGTAATGAAGATAATGTAAAGTGGTTTAGAAATGCCGCGCCCTATATTAATGCTCATCGAGGTAAAACTTTTGTTTTAATGTTTGGCGGCGAAGCGGTGCAACACGCAAACTTCGCTAACATCATTCATGATATTGCTTTACTAAGAAGTTTAGGGGTCAAATTAGTCTTAGTGCACGGGGCTCGAGCCCAAATTGAAGAGCGAGTGATTGCACAAGCAATACCACAAAACATTGCTGATAATGTGCGTATTACTGATGCAAAAACTTTGCTAGCAGTAAAAGATGCTACCGGCTCACTGCGCATTCATATTGAAGCATTGTTAACTATGGGGTTAGTTAATTCTCCTATGCATGGCGCTCAAATTCGCGTGAGCACAGGTAATTTTGTTATTGCTAAACCGATTGGTGTACGTGACGGCATTGATTTTAAATATACCGGTTTAGTACGCCGTATTGATGCTGAGGGTATTAATACCCAATTAAATTTTGGCTCGATAGTGTTATTGTCGCCAGTGGGATATTCATCAACCGGTGAGGTATTTAACTTGGCTTTAGAAGATGTTGCCGCTAAAACAGCGATAGCGCTAAAAGCAGATAAATTAATTACCTTAACCGAACAAACAGGCTTGTTAGATAACAAAGGCGCTTTAATTCGCAGCTGTGGTGTCGCAACTGTCAGTAACTTGCTTACAGAGCAAGAAGACCATGTCCAACAATTGCTGCTAAAAGCCATTATTCAGTGTGGTAAACAAGGTGTAGAGCGCTGCCATTGTGTAAGTTACACCAGTGATAGTGCTTTGCTGCAAGAGCTTTTTACTCGAGATGGTGCCGGCACATTGATTGCAAAAGATCATCAGGAGCAATTATCCGCGGCAAGTATTGATGATGTGGGTGGGATTCTAGAACTTATTGCACCTTTAGAAGAAGAAGGTGTGTTAGTTAAGCGTTCACGTGAGCTACTGGAAATTGAGATAGACCGCTTTACCGTGATAAAAAAGGAAGATGTTATTATCGCCTGCGCGGCGCTTTACCCATACCCAGAAGCAAGAACAGGTGAAATTGCATGTTTAGTTATTCACCCCGATTATCGTGGAGGTAATCGGGGTCTTCGGTTAATTCAAGCGCTAGAGCAGGCGGCTAAAAGACAAAATTTAATGTCAATTTTTGTTTTAACTACCGTCAGCGCCCATTGGTTTATTGAGCAGGGGTATAGTGAACAAGCTATTGACCAACTGCCGGAAGGCAAACAAAAAATGTATAACATTCAACGAAAGTCGAAAGCTTTTACAAAAGCAATATAATGATTTCGTCGTAAAAGTATAAATATAAAGTTCATAGAACAACGCCAATCAGCTAATAACTGATTGGCGTTTTTTGTTGCCTAATTAAAGATTTTTGTTACATATAGATAACAAATGATTACAAAGTTTGGTTTTTTGTGCATACTATCGACTATTGCAGCTAAGTCGTTACTATTGAGCTCAATATTTTTAATAAAAATAATAAAAATAATAAAAATAATAAAAATAATAAGAACAGGCAAATTTGAGACATGAAACACTTTCGCTTTATCACTATTGCGGCAACATATTTTGCTTTTAGTGCTTTGGTTCATGCAGAAACAGATAATAATATTCAATTTAATTTAGCGGCTGAAGCTGGCTATATTGATAATTTTCTGTATCAAACGCGTGATGAGCAAAGTACCGCATATTATACCTTGTCATCTGACTTGGTCTTCACATCAAAAATGCAGCAATCAGCATTTGACCTTGATGCCAACGTAACGGGACATTTTTTTGAGCAATTTGAAAATGACCAGCATACTAACGTCACTCTCAAGCCGAAATATCAATATAAATTTAGTCAAAATCAGCGCTTTTATATGTCAGCCCTTTGGCTCGACCGTTACGTCTATCGTGGTGAAGGCTTATCTTTAGGTGAGGCGGAAAGTTTAGCAGAGGGTGATAAAAAGAAAAATGTTGGTGCAACTGCCGGTTATGAATATGGTACGACAGCATCACAGGCGAAATTGAATTTTAATGTTGCTTACAATAAGAGTGAATTTACCACTCGTCGTGATTTGACTAATAAGCTTGATACCGAGGTGTTGCAGCTAAATTCTAGCTTTGATTACTTATTATCTGGTAAAACTTATTTAGCATTTGATATTGACTATAAAGCGATTGAGTATCCTAATGATTTGCTGATTAACCGAGATAGTATTACGGGTCTTGTTGGTATTAAATGGTCAACTACTGTCATCAGTGAGTTAAGTTTTCTATTGGGTTACCAAAAGCTTAAGTTTGAAGATAGCCGATTAAGTGATGATGACGCGTTTAAATGGCAATTTGATTATACTTGGCGTCCTTCCGATTTTACACAAATGCATTTTGTTTCAGATCGTAAATTTGATGAGAGCAACCGTTTACTGAGTAGCTATCGCTTAGCTCAACGATATCAAATAGATTTAGTACATGCTATTAGCGATCAGTTAAATGTTTTTGTTGCCGTAGGTCTTAATCAGCAGCAATTTTTTACACCAACAAGTAAGCAAAAAGAGGATTATGTATCTTCCACATTACAGTTAAATTACCAATACAATGAGCGATTAACGCTGCAAGTTAGCTACGACTATAAATCATTAGAAGCGAACTACAGTGATATTGATTATCTCTATAACCGCCTAGGTTTAAGTGTGAAGGTTGAGCTGTAATATGCTTTTATGCTGTGATTGTATTGCCAAAAGCGTCAATAACTCTTTTATAGCAGATAATGACAAGGCTCGATAAAAGTAAGTCTATGCTCGCTTTATGTAATTTTTATCAATGATAGGGATAAATACCATGCGATTTTTGATATTTTCTTTGTTGTTATTTTGGGGGCAAGCAGCAGCCAGTAATTATCAATTAGGGGCTGGTGATCAAATTCAAATAACGGTGTATGGAGAGTCAGACCTTACAAGCCAAATTAAAATTGATAAATCAGGAGTTATTTCCTTTCCGTTTTTATCTGATATTGCCGTGGTAGGTTTAACGGTAAAAGATTTAGAAAATACGATAGCAAATGGTTTGCGTGGTGATTATTTAATTGACCCACAAGTGACCGTTTCTATTGTTATGTACAGACCTTTTTTTATTCATGGACAAGTAAAACGCCCCGGCGGTTACCCCTTTCAGGAAGATTTAACATTAGACAAAGCCATTGCCATCGCTGGCGGGTTAGCTGCACGCGCATCAAAGTCATCATGGAATATTACGCGGTTAGTTAACGGAAAAAAAATGGTATTTGAAGCTAATGTCGCAAGTGCAATCTTGCCGGACGACATTATAGAAATTGAGCAAAGTTTTTTTTGAAGACACAAGAAAGTGAAAACTTAATATCAACAAATGAAGAAGTTGAGTTAAAAGAAATTTTAACGCCGCTTTGGACTGGTCGTTGGAAAATTTTATTTTTTACGCTGGTGATCACATTTTTTGTTGCCTTCTATCTTTCTCTACTCAAACCTTCATACCGAGCGACAGCCATTCTTCAAATTGGCAGTAATAAACCGGCTAATACTTTATCTATTAATGACGCTTTTAATGAGTCAAACGCAAGTAAAGAACAAATTCAAACCCAGTACGAATTATTACGTTCGCGTAAGTTTGCCGAGCGCGTGATAAGACAGCTTAACTTGGTTCAACATAAAGAGTTCAATAGCGGCAAATATAACAGCAAATTTGCCATATTAGAAAGTATTGGCGGTCGTGACTCCGTGCCATTGGTCAGTGATATTGTTGGTCAATTTCAAAAGCAATTATCTATTGTGCCAATTGCAGGTACAGAGTTGGTGAAGATATCTTATGCATCGTTTTCTGCTGAGCTATCGCAGCAAGTTGCTAACCAAGTAGGTATTACTTACCTTCAATATCAAGATGAAATTCATAGCGCGTCAAAAGAAACAACATCGCAATGGCTGGTTGATCAACTTGAAGAGCTAGGCAAGAAATTACAAGTATCTGAGTTATCGCTACAAACCTATCGAGAAGCTGAAGGCATAGTTGATATAGATGGAGTTGTAGGGCTGGTTGGCGCAGAGTTGACTGAGTTAACTTCTGAAACACTTAGAGCTGAAAAACTAGCCGATGATCTTGCTATCTCCTATCAAAGCCTTAAAAAATATGATGGTGATATTGCCAAGTTAAGCGAACTGTATGAAATCAGTAATCATGCAACTTTACTGCAATTACGAAGCGCCGAAGAAAAAGTTGCACGTAAGTTCTTTGAACTCTCACAGCGGTATGGTCCTAAGCACCCGAAAAGAATAGCTGTTAACGCTGAATTAATGTCGTTAAAAAATCGTATTACACAGCAGGTGTACGATATTGTAACTTCAATTGAAAAAGAATACTTTAGTGCTATAGAAAGAGCCAATGGTACCAAGCAAAGGCTGGCTATTGCCAAAAAAGACTACTTACGTTTAAGCCGGTTGCAAAATAAGTTTTCTCAACTGACCCGCGAAGTTGATACCAATAAAGAGCTTTATAATAACTACTTAGTACGCTTAAAAGAGGCTGATGCTATGGGCAACTATAAAGCCAATTTTTATGTGCGTTTTATTGATAAGGCGATTATACCTAAAAGCCAATTTGCGCCGAATAAAGCTTTGGTGATCGTGCTTACATTTATATTGTCTATCGCATTTATCTCCATCATTATTATTATGCGTGAACTGTTGGTGGATACACTCAATTCTCGTCGTAAACTCGATAACTTTAATGAGGCAGCTATTCTCGCTGTTTTACCTAGAATTAAAGCGAGTACAACAGAGCGCAAAGAGGATGCCTACAGCACTGATAATCGCTTTACTGAGGCGGTACGTACGTTACGCACCGCATTATTATTTAATAGTGAAAAAATACCACCAAAAGTTATCGCGATAACATCATCAGTACCCAATGAAGGAAAGTCGACTGTTGCGCTGCATTTAGCCCGTTCTTTTAGTGAAATGGAAAAAGTCTTGTTGATTGAAGCGGATATGCGTCATCCAACGATTGCTAAAAATATGAATTTGAACCAACATCGACCTGGCCTTTCAAATTTATTAGCTAAAACCCATCAAATTAATGAATGTATTATTCGCGATAAAAGTGTCAAATTAGATATTTTAACTTCAGGAATTTCTCCGGCTAATCCGTTAGCTTTTCTGTCGATGAAGCGCTTTAATATGTTAATCAAAGTGTTTGGTAATTTTTATGATCGTATTATTATTGAAACACCACCAGTGCATGCGGTTAGTGATGCGGTTATTATCTCTAAATTAGTTGATAGCGTACTTTATATAGTTCATGGCAATAAAACCAAGCGAGAACAAATATCTTCTGGCTTGAGAATGTTAAAGCAGGTTAATGCACCGATAGAAGGGGTGGTAATTAATCATAGTGAAAACATTGATACTGATAAATACCAAAATAAATATTATACCGAACGGAGTAATATTATTAAGCTTGCTGCAAGAAAGCGTGGTTAAGGGAGCTTAACATTGTTTATGCCGTGGCTATTTTTGCGTACAATAAGCAAAATTCTTGATAGTCTCTGTTATGAAAATACGCACTAACTTTTCTTTACAAACATTAAACAGCTTAAATGTTCCTGCAAACACTCCGGAAATATTCTTTCCGACTAACCTAGAAGAGTTGTCAGAACTTCCACAGAGCAAGACGGCTAAGTCCTATATTCTAGGTGAGGGGACCAATACTTTATTTTGTGAGAAAAGTGCCCCTGTCATTATCAAGCCTAGCTTAGTTGGTATTGAGGTTTCTGAGAATGAAGCGTTTTTTCTGATCAGTGCTGCTTGTGCAGAAAACTGGCATGACTTTGTGCTGTTTTGCGTTAATAACGGTATGTACGGTTTAGAAAATTTAGCTTTAATTCCGGGCAGTGTTGGCGCGGCACCGGTGCAGAATATTGGCGCTTATGGTGTTGAAGTTGGCGACTTTATTGAGCGGATTACTTGGTTTGATTTTGCTTCACAAAAGCTGTCTGATTTTAGTAAAACAGATTGCCAATTTGGTTATCGCAACAGTGTATTCAAACAAGCTTTAAGTGGTAGAGGTATCATAACTCATGTTCATTTTGCTTTGCCAAAAGCTTGGCAAGCGGTCGATAGCTACCAAGGGCTTAATGAAATTGATTCACCAATAACCCCTCAAGCTATCATGGCGAAAGTAATGCAATTGCGTCAAGCCAAATTACCTGAGCCGAAGCAGCTACCTAATGCCGGTAGTTTCTTTAAAAACCCCGTGGTCACGGCTGATTTCTTTAACAAGTTACAAAAAAAATACCCAAGTATGCCTTTTTATAAGCAAACTAATGGCGCTATTAAATTAGCGGCAGGTTGGTTAATTGAACAAGCTGGACTAAAAGGCTTTCGTGAAGCGGGGGTTGGTGTTCATGAGAAACAAGCGTTAGTACTGATTAATTATGAAGGAAGAACTGGTCAGGAAGTAGTTGACTTTGCTTGCTTTATTCAAGACAAAGTACGTTCTAAATTTAATATTAATTTAGATCCTGAAGTTAGGTTTATTGGTAGTGATGGGCTAACGGATATTACTAGCTTAGGGATTAAAAAATGAAAGCTATTCGTGAGCAGTTAATACAAAAATTAGTTAAAGGCGACTTTTTGTCAGGGCAAATGCTAGGTGAAGAGTTAGGGGTTAGTCGTGCAGCAATCTCAAAGCATATTGGTGTTTTACAAGAAATGGGCTTTGATATATTTAGTGTTACAGGAAAAGGTTATCGATTAGCTCAACCTATTGAGTTGCTCGACGAAAGCCAAATTATTGGCCACTTGCAGGTGCTAGACGCTAATACAAAAGTGGAAGTGCATAATTTAATTGACTCAACAAATAGTTATTTAATGCGACGTTTACCTCATCAAAATACTGTCGGGCAAGTATGCATTGCCGAGTATCAAAGCGCGGGCAGAGGGCGAAGAGGGCGACAATGGGTTTCTCCATTTGGTTCTCATATTTATTTGTCGATGTATTGGTATTTGGAACAAGGCATGTCTGCGGCTATGGGGTTAAGTGTTGTAGCAGCGCTTGCGGTAAGCGATGCCATTAACGCACTATATCAAGTTGAAGTTGAATTGAAATGGCCAAATGATATCTACTTTAATGGTGTTAAACTCGCGGGTATTTTGATTGATCTTGAAGGGCAAGCAATGGAACCTTGCCATTGTGTTATTGGTATTGGCTTAAATATTAACATGCCAGAAAAGAGTGCGGAGTTAGTTGACCAGCCATGGACTGATTTATCGCGTGCTATTGGCGTTGATATTGATCGCAATATACTTGCGGCACATATAATTTCAGCCTTGCTTAAACGATTGAAAGTTCATCGAGAGACCGGTATCAATACCATGGTGAAAGAGTGGCAGTCACAAGATTTTTACATCAATAAGCCTGTAGCCCTGATCACAGGTGAAAAAGTCACTCGGGGTATCTCTCGTGGTATAAATACCCAAGGTGCTCTGATGTTGGAAGTTAATGGTCAAGTTGGGCCTGTTTATGGTGGTGAAGTGAGCCTAAGGCCCAGCATATGAGATTGTTAATAGATGTTGGTAACACACAAGTTAAATATGTATTTCAAGCGAATGAACTCGTACTTTCAGAGGTCGTATATCTTGATTACCAGAGTTTTCTAACCGCAATGACGCAAGGTAAGTTTTCACACGTCAAACAAGTTGTGCTAGCTAATGTTCATAGTGATGAGATTAGCAATGCCATTAATCGTTGGGCAGTAGCTAACCAAATTGGCTTTATACAAGCACATAGTCAAGCGGCCGCTTTTGGTGTGATATCGTCATATCAGCAGCCTGAACGCTTGGGCGTAGATCGATGGTTAGCGATGATAGGTGCTAGCCTGCTCTATCCGAACAAAAATTTACTTATTATCGACGCTGGCACTGCCACAACAGTTGATGTACTTGCTCAAACTGGCCAGCATTGTGGTGGGTGGATTATGCCCGGTGTACAGACTATGTTTGATAGCTTGTTAACTCGCACTCAAAAGATTATTGCAACGCCAAGTGAACATGCCAATTTGGCCTTTGGTACCGATAGCTCGGCTTGTTTAAATCATGGCAGTTGGGCAATGACGGTTGGGGCAATTAAGGAAGCTATTATTCAAGCTAACAGTGTTCAACCCCTTGACAATATTTTACTTACTGGCGGTAACGGCGAGGAGCTTGCTAAGCTCATTGCTGATGTTGTGGTATTAGAGCCTAAGCTAATTTTTTATGGTTTAAGTTGTTTTAAGCCACTTTAATAGTAGCTTAGAGCGTTAAATCATCACTATTGTGGGTAAAAAACCATCAAACACATAAAAAGGTGCTTTTTTTTTGCATTTTCCTGTTGCAAGCTAGAAAACATTACTCTAGAATTCGCACCACTTAATGTAGTGCCGACTTAGCTCAGTTGGTAGAGCAACTGACTTGTAATCAGTAGGTCGCCAGTTCGATTCCGGCAGTCGGCACCATTAATACATTACATAGTAATGTGAATATTGAAATTTGGAGGGGTTCCCGAGTGGCCAAAGGGATCAGACTGTAAATCTGACGGCTCAGCCTTCGGTGGTTCGAATCCACCTCCCTCCACCATTTTAACAGAGATAATCTGATAGAATTTAGCGGGTGTCGTATACTGGCTATTACCTCAGCCTTCCAAGCTGATGAAGCGGGTTCGATTCCCGCCACCCGCTCCAGTCTTTATAGAAAATGCTGATATGGCTCAGTTGGTAGAGCGCACCCTTGGTAAGGGTGAGGTCGGCAGTTCGAATCTGCCTATCAGCACCACTTCTTTAGACCTTCTACAGATTAATCAATGTTTTAACCATATAAAATTAATTTATTTAATCTACCCAGAGGTATTTTAAGATGGCTAAAGAAAAATTTGAACGTAATAAACCACATGTTAACGTAGGTACAATTGGCCACGTTGATCACGGTAAAACAACTTTAACAGCTGCTATCTCTGCGGTATTAACTAAAGTTCACGGTGGTGAAGTAAAAGATTTCGCCCAAATCGATAATGCTCCAGAAGAGCGTGAGCGTGGTATTACAATCAATACTTCTCACATCGAGTACGATACAGAAACACGTCACTACGCACACGTAGATTGCCCAGGCCATGCTGATTACATCAAAAACATGATCACAGGTGCAGCACAAATGGATGGCGCTATCTTAGTAGTTGCTGCTACAGATGGTCCAATGCCACAAACACGTGAGCACATCTTGTTATCACGTCAAGTTGGTGTACCTTTCATCATCGTATTCATGAACAAGTGTGACATGGTAGATGACGAAGAATTACTAGAATTAGTAGAAATGGAAGTTCGTGAACTTCTTTCAGAATACGAATTCCCAGGTGATGACTTACCAGTAATCCAAGGTTCAGCTTTAGGCGCGCTTCAAGGTGAAGAGAAGTGGGAAGCTAAAGTAATTGAACTTGCTGATGCACTTGATACTTACATTCCAGAGCCAGAGCGTGCAATCGACGGTGCATTCATCATGCCTATCGAAGATGTATTCTCAATTTCAGGTCGTGGTACAGTTGTAACAGGTCGTGTAGAACGCGGTATTGTTAAAGTTGGTGATGAAGTAGAAGTTGTTGGTATCCGTGATACACAAAAATCAACTTGTACGGGTGTTGAAATGTTCCGTAAGCTTCTTGACGAAGGTCGTGCTGGCGAGAACTGTGGTGTACTTTTACGTGGTCTTAAGCGTGAAGATGTAGAACGTGGTCAAGTATTATGTCAACCAGGTTCAATTTCACCTCACACTAAGTTTGAGTCAGAAGTTTACGTATTGTCAAAAGATGAAGGTGGTCGTCATACGCCATTCTTCAAAGGCTACCGTCCACAGTTTTACTTCCGTACAACGGACATCACAGGTGCAGTAGAGCTTCCTGAAGGTGTTGAAATGGTAATGCCAGGCGACAACTTAAAGTTTGTTGTAGAGCTTATCAACCCAGTAGCGATGGATGAAGGTTTACGCTTCGCGATTCGTGAAGGTGGTCGTACAGTTGGTGCTGGTGTTGTATCTAAAATCATCGACTAATTAGTCAGATTTTGGTTGACAGTAGACCTTAAGAAAAGAGCGCTTCGGCGCTCTTTTTTGTTTTCAGTAAGAGCAAGTTCACGGGTTTATTCGTGATGAAGAAATACGTTAATAAAGTAGTCTCAATGGACTATTTTTAGTGATTTTTGCAAGCAGGGCTGGTGCGCAGCTGAGAGTTGTGCTTTTAGTACTGGTGCTGTATCTACAATCATTGCTTGATTAGTCAGATTTTGGTGGATAGTAGAACTGAAGAAAAGAGTGCTTCGGCGCTCTTTTTTGTTTTGTGCTATTGAGTATGATTTAACGACGATCACTGTTCAGTAGATATTTTTGTATCGCTGTTTCTTAGTTCGCAAAATGCCTAATTCACCTCCATTTCATGACAAATACCTAGGAAAACTTTTTCTATTACATTGTATTTATTGATTTTATTTTAAAAAAAATTGATGACATTAAAATGAAAAACACGAATAAAAATACTATGTATGCGTAATATTTGCTAAATTAAGGGCATATTCAGCACTTGAAATGGCAATGTTTACCCTAGATTTAAGCGTTAGTTACCCGTAATACGAGTAAAAAGCTTAACTCATTGACGAGTATAAGCCGTACTTTACGGATAATGGCATGCTTTCCACATAGGCTTGGGTGGTCTATTACAACTAAAGGGAGTTCGATATGTTTTTTATTGACCAAATAATACTGTTGACTGCTGTTTTGATTTTACTCGGTATTATTTCGAGTCAATTATCGGCTCGATTGGGGCTGCCGGTTCTGGTGCTCTTTCTCATTGTTGGTATGCTAGCTGGCGAAGACGGCCCCGGTGGCATCTTTTTCGATAACGCGGAAGCGGCTCATTCATTAGGTACATTAGCATTAGCACTGATCTTATTTGATGGTGGCTTACAAACTCCAGTCAAGGCTATAAAGCAAGTTTGGAAACCAGCATCTGCGCTAGCAACGTTAGGGGTATTAATTACCGGAGCGCTCACTGGCGTTGCGGCCGCCTACATTTTAGAAATACCGATATTACAAGGTTTATTGTTAGGGGCTATTGTTGGTTCAACAGATGCCGCTGCTGTATTTGCTTTGCTACGAAATGCGGGTATTCACCTAAATAAAAAGCTTAAAGCCACTTTAGAAATCGAAAGTGCTTCAAATGATCCTATGGCGATATTTCTAACTGTTGGGTTACTAGAAATTTTAGTTAATGAAATGAAGCCAGGCACTGGATTACTCATTATGTTTTTATCACAAATGGGCTTGGGTGCTGCTGTTGGGTTAGCCGTTGGTTGGATGTCAGTACGACTGATTAATAAAATTCAGTTAGCAGCCGCAGGGTTATACCCTGTACTGGTCTCTGCTTGCGGTTTATTGTCATTTGGTATTACCGCTAATATTGGTGGTAGTGGCTTTTTAGCCGTTTTTATAACGGGTGTCGTGATCGGCAATAGTCGATTTGTTTTTCAACGCAGTACTTTCCTATTTCATGATGGCTTAGCCTGGTTGAGCCAAATAACCATGTTCGTGGTATTAGGGCTATTGATCACACCTACATCATTATTTGATGTTTGGCTTGAAGGGCTAATGATAGCTTTTGTGTTAATTTTTATTGCAAGACCTATTGCTGTTATGCCAGTTTTAGCTGTGTTTGGTTTTAATCTGCGCGAAATGACTTTAGTTTCATGGATAGGCTTGCGTGGCTCTGTACCAATAATATTGGCCATATTTCCGCTGATTTTTGGTTTGCCAGGTGCTGATCTTATTTTCAATGTAGTCTTTTTTGTTGTGTTGATATCAGCAACGCTACAGGGCTCTAGCTTAGCTTGGATGGCAAGGAAACTGAAGCTAACGCTACCTCCGCCAGTAACACCTGCAGCAACATTAGAAATTACTGCGTTAGGCGATGTAGATGCCGATATTGTGGAATACACTTTAGGTAAAACATCTCGTGCAGTTGGTTGGCGTTTATCGCAATTAGCATTACCTGAAAGTACTGTTGTCGCGATGATTTCACGAGATGGAAATGTAATTTCGCCTCGAGGTTCAACCTTACTTCAGGCTGAAGATCAGCTATTTATTATCCTTAAACCGCATACTAGAATATTTGTTGACTGTGTGTTTTCAGGGAAAACCTATGGCGAAAAAAATGAATTATCTACTCAAGAGCTTAGGGTCAAAGGTAATACTAAAATCACAGATATAGCAAGCTCATACAATATTGATATAGTTGGTGCTGCGCAAGATACGTTAGAGCAAGTAATAAGGTCGACACTTAATACTTTACCTAATATTGATGCTGTTGTTGAACTAGGCGACGTGAAGTTGTATGTGCGTGATATGGTAGCGCAGCGTATCATCACGGTCGGTGTCTTAGTGACAGGAGATAAACTTAAGGCGCTAAATTAATATTTTACCTCTGGTTTAAAGTGTATTTTGCATGAATAGGCATAGTGGTTTGCTGGCTACGTTGTTAACATTTTTACCACATTAAGCTTCTTAAAGGTCTGTTAATGTGGTTATTTATATAAGCATTGTTCAATATTTTAGAGTTGTCTGATTTAGCCAACTCAGTTGCTAAAGATTATCTTGTAAATTTCCCTTGAGTAAAATCTTTTGCTCAGTATAATAGCGCTTCACTTCTGAGTATCTCTTAATTTTCCCAAACAACTAAGAATCACTCGGCAAGTGTAAGTACAATTTACAGGGGTATAGTTCCAATTGGTAGAACAGCGGTCTCCAAAACCGACGGTTGGGAGTTCGAATCTCTCTACCCCTGCCATTTTTAGTAAAGTGCTTATAAGTTAATTGTAGGGGCTTTAGATTTTAACCTCGATAATATTGGGGTTGTTTTGTCTTAGTTTAGACACGTAATTACAGGTAGTAGATATGAATGCAAATACTGAAACTGAGCCAAGTGGTTCATTAGATTTCTTAAAGTGGAGCGTAATTGTTTTACTTTTAGCTGGCGCTGTTGTCGGTAATTACATGTTCGCTGAGCAATCAATTCTTGTTCGCGCTTTAGCAGTAATTGCTGCTATTATTGTTGCAGGACTTGTTGCTATGCAAACAGTTAAAGGCCGTACTGCTGTTGCATTTGCAAAAGAATCACGCACTGAAGTTCGTAAAGTGGTTTGGCCGACACGTCAAGAAGCGGTGCAAACAACCGGTATCGTTCTAGTCGCAACATTAATTATGTCTTTACTGCTATGGGGCTTAGATTCAGTTCTGTTTTGGGTAGTGGGATTGATCACCGGTTTAAAAGTAGGTTAAAGGTAATATCATGACTGAAGAAATAGTAAATACAGAAACGCCTGAAGAAACAAACAAATCACATTTACGTTGGTATGTTGTCCAAGCATTTTCAGGTTATGAAGGTCGCGTACAAAAAACCTTAGCTGAACATATTGAAATTCATAACTTGCAAGATAAATTTGGCCAGATCCTAGTGCCAACTGAAGAAGTTATTGAAATGCGTGCTGGTCAAAAGCGTAAAAGCTCACGTAAGTTCTTTCCTGGCTATGTTTTAGTGCAAATGGCGATGGATGAAGAAGCATGGCATTTAGTTAAAAGTGTGCCACGTGTATTAGGTTTTATTGGCGGTACAAGTGATCGTCCTGCTCCTATTACGCAAAGAGAAGCCGATCGTATTTTACAGCGTTTAGAAGATACTGATAAACCGAAACCTAAAACATTATTTGAGCCTGGCGAAGTGGTTCGTGTTGTTGATGGTCCATTTGCTGACTTTAATGGTGTGGTCGAAGAACTTGATTACGAGAAAAACCGTATCAAAGTATCGGTACTTATTTTTGGTCGTTCTACGCCAGTTGATTTAGAGTTTGGTCAAGTCGAAAAAGGCTAAAGCTCGAAGCAACAATAAAAACCAGAGTTTATACTCTGGTTTTTTTATGACTAAATTTTACTATTAGTGAATGTAAAGACTTGCTCAACATCGGTAGGCTTACTACTGTTGAGGCAGCTAAGACATAGCGGCTAACTTCAGACTTTCTACTATCAGTTTGGCAGTTACGTTCTTTTTTTGAACAAATTAAGCATCTTATCTTGCACTAGCGTCTTTGAATAATATATAATCCGCTGCCGATTTTATCTGATAGAGATAGGATCGATTTTCGTTAACGGGGAGCTGATTATAAATGTCAGCGTTTGCACCCAAACTAAAGGTATTAAAACCATGGCTAAAAAAGTCACAGCTTTAATCAAGCTACAAGTTGCTGCTGGCGCAGCAAACCCGTCACCGCCAGTTGGTCCTGCACTAGGTCAACACGGTGTGAACATCATGGAATTCTGTAAAGCGTTTAACGCAAAAACAGATTCTTTAGAAAAAGGCGCTCCAGTTCCAGTAGTTATTACTGTATATGCTGATCGTTCTTTCACGTTCGAAACAAAAACTCCACCTGCTGCTTATTTATTATTAAAAGCTGCTGGTATCAAGAGTGGTTCAGGTCGTCCTAACACTGAAAAAGTTGGTACTGTTACTACAGCACAACTTGAAGAAATCGTTAAGACAAAAGAATCAGATCTTACTGCTGGTTCAATGGAAGCTGCAGTGCGTACCATTGCGGGCTCTGCTCGTTCAATGGGTTTAGTGGTAGAGGACTAATCAATGGCTAAATTATCAAAACGCGCTCGTCTTATCCGTGAAAAAGTAGACGTATTAAAAGAATATGACATCAATGAAGCACTTTCTTTATTAAAAGAATTAGCTACTGCTAACTTCCGTGAAAGTGTAGATGTTGCTGTAAACCTTGGCATCGATGCTCGTAAATCAGACCAAAACGTACGTGGCGCAACAGTGCTACCAAACGGTACTGGTCGTGATGTACGTGTTGCTGTATTTACACAAGGTGCAAACGCAGATAAAGCGAAAGAAGCTGGTGCTGACATCGTAGGTATGGAAGATTTAGCAGAGCAAGTTAAAGCCGGTAATATGGACTTTGACGTTGTAATCGCTACTCCAGACGCTATGCGTGTTGTTGGTCAACTAGGTCAAATCTTAGGCCCACGTGGTTTAATGCCTAACCCTAAAGTTGGCACAGTAACTCCTGATGTTGTTACTGCTGTAAATAACGCTAAAGCGGGTCAAATCCGCTACCGCAATGACAAAAACGGTATCATCCATACTACAATTGGTAAGGCTGATTTCGAAGATGCTAAATTGCAGGAAAACCTTGAGTCATTATTGGAAGCGCTTAAAAAAGCAAAACCAGCTAATGCTAAAGGCCAGTACATTAAGAAAGTTTCTGTTTCAACTACTATGGGTGCCGGCGTTGTCGTCAACCAAGCTAGCTTGAAACTATAACTTTCTGTGAAGTGTCGGTAATCGATGCTTTACAAGGGTGAGATTGTAGACTATAATTTCGCCCCTTAAATTTTGGTAGGTGTTGTCTGTATATTCGCACTTAATTGCGTCAGGCAGCCCCGTCAAAGACCGTAGGAGCTGAGACGATTCTTCGTTGAAAGCTTAATTTTTCCTACGTAGATGGTGATTACCCAGTATTTCCTAATTCTGGTCCTCGCCGTAACGGCCTAAGCAGATAATAATTTGTTTAGGGATAGTAAATACCGGTTTTTTATTGCCGGTGAACCAGGAGTAAAGCCAATGGCTATCAATCTTGATGACAAAAAAGCAATTGTTGCTGAAGTTCAAGAAGCTGCCAATGGCGCTCAATCAGCTGTAGTCGCGGATTCACGCGGTGTTTCAGTTGAAGCAATTACTGTATTACGTAAGCAAGCTCGTGAAAATGGTGTATGGATGAAAGTTATCCGTAACACATTAGCACGTCGTGCATTACAAGGTACTAGCTTTGAATGTGTTACTGACACATTAGTTGGTCCATCATTAATTGCATTTTCAAACGAGCATCCAGGTGCAGCAGCACGCTTATTCACAGACTTCGCTAAAACTAACGAAGCTTTTGAATTAAAAGCAGCAGCATTTGAAGGTAATGCAGTAGACGTAAACATGTTAGCTAAGCTACCTACTTACGACGAAGCAATTGCACGTTTAATGAGCGCTATGAAAGAAGCATCTGCAGGCAAACTTGTCCGCACTATTGCTGCAGTACGCGATCAGAAAGAGCAAGAAGCTGCTTAATAATTGTTTACCTCTTAATAATAAGAGCACAATTCGCACTTTTTGTATTTATAGTTATTTATAACAGTCAGAAAGGCTGTTACTTAAAACAGGAAATTTAAAATGTCTATTTCTAAAGACGATATCCTAAACGCAGTTGCTGAAATGTCAGTAATGGACGTTGTTGAACTAATTGAAGCAATGGAAGAGAAATTCGGCGTATCTGCTGCTGCAGCTGTAGCTGTTGCTGGTGATGCCGGTGCTGCTGCTGAAGAGCAAACTGAATTTGATGTTATCTTAACTAGCTTCGGTGAGAAGAAAGTTGCTGTAATCAAAGCAGTTCGTGGCGCTACAGGTCTTGGCTTAAAAGAAGCTAAAGACCTTGTTGAATCAGCTCCAAAAGCACTTAAAGAAGGTGTTGACAAAGCTGAAGCAGAAGCTCTTAAAACTGAACTTGAAGCAGCAGGTGCTTCTGTTGAGATCAAATAGTCTGTTTTTGAACAGATTATTTGCCTGAAAAGGCAATGGCTGGTGATTTAAACGTCACCGGCCTTTTTGCGCTAAAGAAAGTGGTTTTTTTTTAAACCAAAACAGTGCATTATTTGATGCTTGATGTAAAAAGCATCACTGCAATATCCTGTCCTGATACCAATTGGATTAGATAATTGACAATTACTTTAAGGTGATTTGTGCCATTATCTAAATCCAATTGGTATTTTAAGGCAGATTCGGCCATAACCAGCAAGCTGAGGAACCCCATGGTTTACTCTTACTCTGAAAAGAAACGTATTCGTAAGGACTTTGGTAAAAGTGTACAAGTAATGGATTATCCATTCTTGTTATCAATCCAACTCGAATCTTTCCGTAAGTTTATTGATATTGATCCAACAGGTGAAACAGGCCTAGAGGCTGCGTTTCATTCTATTTTTCCAATTAAAGCTTATTCTGGTAGCTCAGAATTACAATATGTTAGCTACCGTTTGGGCGAGCCATTATTTGATGTTAAAGAATGTCAAATTCGTGGTGTAACCTATTCTGCGCCGTTACGCGTTAAATTGCGTTTAGTTGTTTATGATAAAGAAGCAGCAGCAGGCACAGTAAAAGATATCAAAGAACAAGAAGTATACATGGGTGAAATACCATTAATGACTGACAACGGTACGTTTGTCATCAATGGTACAGAGCGTGTTATTGTTTCTCAATTACATCGTTCTCCTGGTGTGTTTTTCGATCACGATAAAGGCAAAACACATTCTTCGGGTAAAGTGTTATATAACGCTCGCGTTATTCCTTACCGTGGTTCTTGGTTGGATTTTGAATTTGATCCAAAAGATAATTTATTCGTCCGTATTGACCGTCGTCGTAAATTACCTGCATCGATCATTTTACGTGCCTTGGAATACTCTACAGAAGAAATTCTAGATATTTTCTACGATACGACTAATTTTGAAATTAAAGGCGATAAGTTAGTAATGGATTTGATTCCAGAACGCTTACGTGGTGAAACGGCTACTTTTGACATTAAATTACCAAATGGTGATGTACTTGTTGAGCAAGGTCGACGTATTACTGCTCGTCATATTCGTTCTCTTTCAAAAGAGAAAATGGCTACGTTAGATGTACCAGCAGAATATATCGTTGGTAAAGTGCTTTCTAAGGCTTATATCGATGAGTCTACTGGTGAAGTAATCGCGGAAGCTAATGCTGAAATCACTTTAGAAATGTTGGCTGAATTAAGTCAAGCTGGCCATAAAGTTCTTTCTACTTTATACATGAACGAATTTGATGTTGGTTCATATATGTCGGACACTTTACGTGTAGATAACTCAACTAACCGTTTAGAAGCGTTAGTTGAAATTTACCGTATGATGCGTCCTGGTGAGCCACCAACGAAAGATGCTGCAGATACATTATTTAATAATTTATTTTTTGCACTAGAGCGTTACGACTTATCAACAGTAGGTCGCATGAAGTTCAACCGTCGTGTTGGCAATGCTGATGATGTTGGTACTGGTGTTTTATCTAAAGAAGATATCATTTCAGTCATGAAAACTTTAATCGACATTCGTGACGGTAAAGGTGAAGTGGATGATATTGACCATTTAGGTAACCGTCGTATCCGTAGTGTTGGTGAAATGGCTGAAAACCAATTCCGTGTTGGTCTAGTTCGTGTTGAACGTGCTGTTCGTGAACGTTTAAGTCTTGGTGACTTAGATGCGATCATGCCACAAGATTTAATTAACGCTAAGCCGATTTCTGCTGCCGTTAAAGAATTCTTTGGTTCATCACAATTGTCACAATTTATGGATCAAAACAACCCGTTATCAGAAGTAACGCATAAGCGTCGTATTTCTGCTTTAGGGCCTGGTGGTTTGACTCGTGAACGTGCCGGCTTTGAAGTACGTGATGTTCATCCAACGCATTATGGTCGTGTATGTCCAATTGAAACTCCTGAGGGACCAAACATTGGTTTGATCAACTCACTTTCATGTTATGCACGTACTAACGATTATGGTTTCTTAGAAACACCATACCGTAAAATTGTTGATGGCTATATCACAGATGAAATCGATTACCTTTCTGCAATTGAAGAAGGTAACTTTGTAATCGCACAAACCACAGCTGAAGTGGATGCAGATCGTAAATTAGTTGATGGCTTAGTTGCTTGTCGACATAAAAACGAATTTACCTTGATGTCTGCTGATCAAGTTCAGTATATGGATGTTTCTCCGCAACAAATCGTATCTGTAGCGGCGTCATTGATTCCGTTCCTAGAGCATGATGATGCTAACCGTGCCTTGATGGGCTCGAACATGCAACGTCAAGCTGTACCAACATTAATTGTGGATAAGCCACTTGTTGGTACCGGTATGGAGAAAATTGTAGCGGTTGACTCTGGTGTAACGGTTGTAGCTAAACGTGGCGGTGTTATCGATTATGTTGATGCATCACGAATCGTTGTAAAAGTTAACGAAAATGAAATGGTAGCTGGTGAAGCTGGTATTGATATTTACAACTTAACTAAATACACCCGTTCAAACCAAAACACTTGTATTAACCAACGTCCATTATGTCGTATGGCTGAACCCGTTGTTCGTGGTGATGTTTTAGCTGATGGTCCTTCAACCGATATGGGTGAATTGGCACTGGGTCAAAACATGCGTATCGCATTCATGCCTTGGAACGGTTACAACTTCGAAGATTCAATGTTGTTATCCGAGCGTGTAGCTACTGAAGATCGTTTTACTACGATTCATATTCAAGAGTTAACTTGTATCGCTCGTGATACTAAACTTGGTAGCGAAGAAATTACTGCTGATATTCCAAATGTTGGTGAGTCTGCATTATCTAAATTAGATGAAGCAGGTGTTGTTTACATTGGTGCTGAAGTTAACGGTGGCGACATCTTAGTGGGTAAAGTTACTCCTAAAGGTGAAACACAATTAACACCAGAAGAAAAACTATTACGTGCAATCTTTGGTGAAAAAGCCGCTGACGTTAAGGACAGTTCTTTACGTGTTCCTAATTCAGTGTCTGGTACTATCATCGATGTACAAATCTTCACCCGTGACGGTGTAGAAAAAGATGCTCGTGCTGTTGAAATCGAAGAAATGCAACTTAAACAAGTTAAGAAAGACTTGGGTGATGAGTTCAGCATTTTAGAAGATGGTATTTACGCACGTGCTAAGAAATTATTGTTAGCATCTGGTTTAAATGAGTCTGATCTTAACAGTATGTCTCGCGACAAGTGGTTAGTTCAAAACTTGGCTGATGAAGGTCAACAATCTGAACTAGAGCAAATCGCTGAGCAATACGACAACATTAAAGCCGATTTCGATAAGAAATATGAAGTGAAGCGTCGTAAGATCACTCAAGGCGATGATTTAGCACCTGGCGTGTTGAAAATTGTTAAAGTTTATCTAGCCGTTAAGCGTCGTATCCAGCCAGGTGATAAAATGGCCGGTCGTCATGGTAACAAAGGTGTTATTTCAAACGTAGTGCCTGTTGAAGACATGCCTTACGATGAACACGGTGTTCCAGTTGATGTTGTACTTAACCCGTTAGGTGTACCATCACGTATGAACATTGGTCAAATCCTAGAAACACATTTAGGTATGGCTGCTCGTGGTATTGGTGAGAAAATCAACCGCATGTTGGAAGCTCAACAAGAAATTCAGAAATTACGTGAATTCTTGAAAGAAGTTTACAGCTTAGGTGAGTCTCGTCAAAACGTAGATATTGACTCATTTTCTGATGACGAAATTATGCGTTTAGCGGGTAACTTACGTGCAGGTCTTCCAATTGCTACACCGGTATTTGATGGTGCTAGTGAAAAAGAAATTAAAGACTTATTTAAACTTGCTGATATGCCTGAAAGTGGTCAGTTCACTCTTACTGATGGCCGTACAGGTCGTGAATTCGAGCGTCCGGTAACTGTTGGTTACATGTACATGTTAAAACTGAACCATTTAGTTGATGACAAGATGCATGCGCGTTCTACAGGCTCTTACAGTCTTGTAACGCAACAACCACTAGGTGGTAAAGCACAGTTTGGTGGTCAGCGTTTCGGTGAGATGGAAGTGTGGGCACTAGAAGCATATGGTGCTGCTTATACCTTGCAAGAAATGTTAACGGTTAAATCTGATGATGTTAACGGTCGTACTAAGATGTATAAAAACTTAGTTGACGGAGATCACAGAATGGAACCGGGTATCCCTGAATCATTCAACGTATTGTTGAAAGAAATTCGTTCGTTGGGTATCAACATCGAATTAGATCAGGACTAGGCTACCTTAAGCTACATTGCTGACATTGAGCTAGCGCTGAAAGTCAGTACAGGGAGAGAGCAGGTAACTGTTCTCTCCGGTATTTAACTCCGACAGGAGATAGAGTGTGAAAGATTTACTTAAGTTTCTTAAGCAACAAAATCAAACAGAAGAGTTCGATGGCATTCGCATCGGGCTAGCTTCACCTGACATGATTCGTTCATGGTCATTTGGTGAAGTAAAGAAACCTGAGACGATTAACTATCGTACTTTTAAGCCAGAACGTGATGGTTTGTTCTGTGCGCGTATTTTTGGTCCAGTTAAAGACTATGAGTGTCTTTGTGGCAAATATAAACGCCTTAAGCATCGTGGTGTTATTTGTGAAAAATGTGGCGTTGAAGTTACATTAACAAAAGTTCGTCGTGATCGTATGGGTCATATCGAATTAGCAAGCCCAGTTGCTCACATTTGGTTCTTAAAATCATTGCCATCGCGTATCGGTCTATTATTAGACATGACGTTACGTGATATTGAGCGTGTGCTTTACTTTGAATCTTATGTTGTTACTGAGCCAGGTATGACAACATTAGAGAAAAGCCAGATTCTAACCGAAGAAGAATACCTTGATGCGTTAGAAGAGCACGGTGACGAATTTGACGCCCTAATGGGTGCTGAAGCGGTACTTGCGTTATTGCAACAAATAGATCTTGACGGTGAAGTAGCGCAAATGCGTGAAGAATTACCTGAGATTGGCAGCGAAACAAAACGTAAGAAAATCACTAAACGTTTAAAACTAATGGAAGCATTCGCGGCTTCAGGCAATAAGCCTGAGTGGATGATCATGAACGTTTTACCAATTTTACCGCCAGACTTACGTCCGTTGGTACCATTGGATGGTGGCCGTTTTGCAACGTCTGATTTAAACGACTTATACCGTCGAGTAATCAACCGTAATAACCGTTTAAAACGTCTTCTAGATCTAGTAGCACCAGATATCATCGTACGTAACGAAAAGCGTATGTTGCAAGAGTCTGTTGATGCATTATTAGATAATGGTCGTCGTGGTCGTGCAATTACGGGTTCTAACAAACGTCCTCTTAAATCTCTTGCCGATATGATTAAAGGTAAGCAAGGTCGTTTCCGTCAGAACTTATTGGGTAAACGTGTTGATTATTCTGGTCGTTCAGTAATCACGGTTGGTCCAACGCTACGCTTACATCAGTGTGGTTTACCTAAGAAAATGGCACTTGAGTTATTCAAACCATTTATTTACGGTAAATTAGAAGCTCGTGGTTTAGCTACAACGATTAAAGCGGCTAAGAAATTAGTTGAGCGTGAAGGCGCTGAAGTTTGGGATGTACTTGACGAAGTCATTCGTGAACATCCGGTTATGCTTAACCGTGCACCTACTCTTCATAGATTGGGTATCCAAGCGTTTGAACCTGTACTAATTGAAGGTAAAGCGATTCATTTGCATCCATTGGTTTGTGCGGCATATAACGCCGATTTCGATGGTGACCAAATGGCGGTACACGTACCGTTGACAATCGAAGCTCAAATGGAAGCACGTACGTTGATGATGTCAACAAACAACGTTCTTTCACCAGCTAACGGTGATCCAATCATCGTACCATCACAAGATGTTGTATTAGGTTTATATTACCTAACGCGTGATCGTGTTAATGGTTTAGGTGAAGGTATGATTTTTACCGACACTAAAGAAGCTGAAAAAGCGTACCGTACAGGTGTAGCTGAACTTCATGCCCGTGTAAAAATTCGTATTACTGAGCATGTTCGTAACAGTGAAGGTGTATTTGAGCCAGTTACTAAATTACGTGATACTACTGTTGGTCGTGCAATTTTGTGGCAAGTATGTCCTGATGGTATGCCGTATGATCTAATTGATCAGCCGCTAGGTAAAAAACCAATTTCTAAACTGATTAACCATGCTTACCGTAACTTAGGTTTAAAAGATACTGTTATCTTTGCTGACCATATTATGTACACAGGTTTCCACTACGCGATGATCGCGGGTGCTTCAGTTGGTATTGACGATATGGTTATTCCGGCAGCGAAATACACCATCATTGAAGATTCAGAAGAAGAAGTAAAAGAAATTCAAACTCAGTTCGAGCAAGGTCTTGTAACTCAGGGTGAAAAATATAACAAAGTTATTGATATTTGGTCATCTGCCAACGAGAAAATCTCGAAAGCGATGATGGATAACTTATCAAAAGAAACTGTTATCAACCGTGATGGCGAGCCAGAAGAGCAAGACTCTTTTAACTCTATTTACATGATGGCCGATTCAGGTGCTCGTGGTAGTGCTGCACAGATTCGTCAGTTGGCGGGTATGCGTGGTCTGATGGCGAAACCAGATGGTTCAATCATCGAAACACCAATCACAGCAAACTTCCGTGAAGGTTTGAATGTATTACAGTACTTCATCTCAACGCATGGTGCGCGTAAAGGTTTGGCTGATACGGCATTGAAAACAGCGAACTCGGGTTACTTAACTCGTCGTTTAGTTGATGTGGCACAAGATTTGGTTGTTACTGAACATGACTGTGGCACATTTGACGGTCTACAAATGACACCATTGATTGAAGGTGGCGATGTTGTTGAGCCGTTACGTGAACGTGTTCTAGGTCGTGTTGTAGCTGAAGATGTTGTTAAACCAGGTACTGATGAAGTGTTACTTCCACGTAATACATTAATTGACGAAGCTTTATGTGATTTCATTGAAGAAAATTCAATTGATCAAATGAAAGTTCGTTCAATCATCACTTGTAAAACCGATTTCGGTATTTGTGCTCATTGTTACGGTCGTGACTTGGCTCGTGGTCATATGATCAACCAAGGTGAAGCGATTGGTGTTGTGGCTGCACAATCAATCGGTGAACCGGGTACACAGTTAACTATGCGTACGTTCCATATCGGTGGTGCGGCATCGCGTGCATCAGCCGAAAACAACGTACAAGTTAAGAATACAGGTACTTTGAAACTACAAAACGCTAAGTTTGTAACGAATTCAGAAGGTCACTTAGTGATTACTTCACGTTCATCTGAGCTAACTGTTATTGATGAGCTTGGTCGTGAGAAAGAGCGCTATAAAGTGCCTTACGGTACTATTCTTAATAAGAAAGATGGTGAAGTCATTAATTCTGGCGATATCATTGCTAACTGGGATCCACATACGCATCCAATTATCACTGAAGTAGGTGGTAAGGTTCAATTCGTTGAATTGATCGATGGTGTTACTATGGTTCGCCAAACGGATGAGCTAACCGGTTTATCAAGTATCGTTGTAACAGAAGCAGGTCAACGTAACTCTGCGGGTAAAGAAATGCGCCCTATGGTTAAATTGGTTGATGCTAAAGGCAATGATGTAATGATTGCGGGTACTGAAATTCCAGCACAATACTTCTTACCAGGTAACGCAATTGTTAACTTGGAAGATGGTGCGGAAGTTGGTGTTGGTGATGCGTTAGCGCGTATACCACAAGCCTCATCGAAGACACGTGATATTACCGGTGGTTTACCACGTGTTGCTGATTTATTTGAAGCACGTAAGCCTAAACTTCCAGCTATCTTAGCTGAGAAAACAGGTATTATTGCTTTCGGTAAAGAAACTAAAGGTAAAGTGCGTTTACTTATCACTCAACCAAGTGGTGAAGTGTACGAAGAGATGATCCCTAAAATGCGTCAACTGAACGTGTTTGAAGGTGAATCTGTACTTAAAGGTGAAGTAATTGCTGATGGTCCAGAGTCTCCACACGATATCTTACGTTTACGTGGCGTAGCCCCAGTTGCTAACTACATTGTTAACGAAGTACAAGAAGTATACCGTTTACAAGGTGTTAAGATTAACGATAAGCACATTGAAGTAATCGTTCGTCAAATGATCCGCAAGTGTGAGATCTTAGACGCGGGTGATAGTAACTTCCTTAAAGGCGAAATCGTTGAAGTTGCACGTGTAAACATCTCAAATCGTGAATTAGAAGCTGCAGGTAAGCAACCAGCTGAATATGAAATGCAAATGATGGGTATCACTAAAGCATCATTAGCAACTGAATCATTCATTTCAGCAGCATCTTTCCAAGAGACGACGCGTGTACTTACTGAAGCAGCTGTTGCTGGTAAGAAAGATACACTTCGTGGCTTGAAAGAAAACGTTATTGTTGGACGCTTAATCCCAGCAGGTACAGGTTATTCTTACCATCAAGAACGTGCGCGTGCTAAAAACGCTGTTCCTGTTGAAGAAGTAACAGTATCAGCTGACGAAGCAGCGCAAGCATTAACTGATGCTTTAAATGCAGATTTAAGTTCTACGAGTGAATAGTAAAGCTAAATCGGTTAAAAGCAGATGATTAGCCTGTCTAATGCGAGTAAAGCTTGACAGGTTAAAGCTTGACCTATAGAATTCCGCGACCCTATATTCCGTACCTTTGTGTATTGAATCTAGAGTCGCGGATTTTCACGTTTATAAGGGTGTAAATTTCCCCATTGATTGGAATTTACACAAATTTAACTAATCGGGAGCTATTTAATGGCAACTATTAACCAATTAGTACGTAAACCACGTGTAAGACAAGTAACTAAAAGTAACGTTCCAGCGTTACAAGCTTGTCCACAACGTCGTGGCGTATGTACTCGTGTGTATACAACTACACCAAAAAAACCTAACTCAGCACTACGTAAAGTTGCTCGTGTTCGTTTAACTAACGGCTTCGAAGTAACTTCATACATCGGTGGTGAAGGTCACAACTTACAAGAGCATAGCGTTATTTTGATTCGCGGTGGTCGTGTTAAAGATTTACCAGGTGTGCGTTACCACACCGTTCGTGGTGCACTAGATTGTTCAGGTGTAAGCGACAGAAGACAAGGCCGTTCTAAATACGGTGCTAAACGACCTAAATCTTAAGTTTCCCTTTCTTAGCTGATCATAAGCTAATGAATAGAAACGTTAAGTAAGGCCAAATAACATATTACATTTTGGGTTTATCCTGAATATAACGGAGAATTAAGATGCCAAGAAGACGCGTCGTAGGGCAACGAAAAATATTGCCAGATCCTAAGTTCCATAACGAACTTTTAGCAAAATTCATCAACATCCTTATGGTTGATGGTAAAAAATCTACTGCAGAAAAAATTGTTTACGGTGCATTAGACATTTTGACTGAAAAGAACTCTGAAAAAACTCACCTTGAGTTATTCGAAACAGCACTTGATAACATCCGCCCACAAGTGGAAGTAAAATCACGTCGTGTTGGTGGTTCTACTTACCAAGTTCCAGTTGAAGTACGTCCAGTGCGTCGTAATGCACTAGCCATGCGTTGGTTAGTTGAAGCAGCTCGTAAACGTGGTGAAAAATCAATGGCTCAGCGCCTAGCTAACGAAATGTTAGACGCGTCTGACAGCAAAGGTTCAGCGGTTAAGAAACGTGAAGACGTTCACCGTATGGCTGAAGCTAACAAAGCATTCGCTCACTACCGTTGGTAGAAGCTATCAACTAGCAGTCATTGTTAGTTTAATAGTTGAGAGTGTAATGCCGTGGTTATCATCTAGAATCAAAATTGAGACTGAATGATAGCCACAACTGTTTTATAATCTGAGAAAAATCTCAGAAAGAGGATGTAATTGTGGCACGTATAACCCCTATTGAGCGTTACCGAAACATTGGTATCTGTGCTCATGTCGATGCCGGTAAAACGACAACAACAGAAAGGGTACTTTTCTATACTGGTCTTTCTCATAAGATCGGTGAAGTTCATGATGGCGCAGCTACCATGGACTGGATGGAGCAAGAGCAAGAGCGAGGTATTACTATTACTTCTGCGGCAACTACTTGTTTCTGGAAAGGGATGGAAGCACAATTTGAAGACCACCGCATTAATATCATCGATACCCCTGGTCACGTAGATTTTACTATCGAAGTAGAAAGATCTCTACGTGTATTAGATGGTGCGGTATTAGTATTATGTGCATCTTCAGGAGTTCAGCCACAAACAGAAACTGTTTGGCGTCAAATGGAAAAATATTCCGTTCCACGTTTAGTATTTGTCAATAAGATGGATCGAACGGGAGCAGACTTCTTATCCGTTGTTGAACAACTCAATACTCGCTTAGAAGCTAATGCAGTACCAATTTATTTACCCATTGGTGCGGAAGAAAACTTTGCCGGTGTTATCGACTTAGTTAAGATGAAAGCCATTAACTGGAATGAAAATGACCAGGGCATGACCTTCACTTATGAAGATATTCCCGCAGATATGCAAGATCAAGCCGATGAATGGCATGAAAAACTTGTTTCTGAAGCAGCTGAAGCCTCTGAAGAATTAATGGACAAATACCTTGAAGAAGGTGATTTATCCGAAGCAGAAATTAAATCTGCACTACGAACACGTACGCTAAACAATGAAATTGTCCTTTGTTCTTGTGGCTCTGCTTTCAAAAATAAAGGCGTACAAGCAGTACTTGATGCTGTCATTGAATTTTTACCTTCGCCAATAGATGTAAAAGCGATTACAGGTATTAATAATGACAAAAACGAAACTGAAGGCTGTCGTGAAGCCGATGATAAAGCACCATTTGCTGCTTTAGCATTTAAAATTGCGACAGACCCGTTTGTCGGTACGTTAACATTCTTTCGTGTCTATTCAGGAGTAGTAAAAACTGGCGACAGTATATACAATCCTGTGAAAGGCAAAAAAGAGCGTTTAGGTCGTATTGTTCAAATGCATGCAAATGACCGTCAGGAAATTAAAGAAGTACGCGCTGGTGATATAGCTGCGGCTATTGGTCTTAAAGATGTCACTACCGGTGATACTTTATGTGATGCGAATCATGTGATCACACTTGAGCGTATGGTTTTTCCTGAACCCGTTATTTCTGTAGCAGTTGAGCCAAAGACTGTCGCTGCCCAAGAAAAAATGGGTATTGCGTTAGGAAAGTTGGCCGCAGAAGATCCATCATTTAGAGTAGTCTCTGATGAAGAAACGGGTCAAACCATCATTTCTGGTATGGGGGAATTACACCTCGATATTTTAGTTGAACGTATGAAACGCGAATTTAGCGTTGAATGTAATGTTGGTAATCCACAAGTGGCTTATCGCGAAACCATTCGTTCATCTGTAGAAGTGGAAGGTAAATTTGTTCGTCAATCAGGTGGTCGTGGTCAATTCGGTCATGTTTGGTTGAGAATGGAACCTTTGCCTGAAGGCGGAGGATTCGAGTTTGTCGATGAAACAACTGGCGGTTGTGTTCCAAAAGAATATATACCAGCAGTCGAAAAAGGTTGTCGTGAGCAAATGGACAGCGGTGTTTTAGCGGGTTATCCGTTATTAGACATTAAAGTCACGCTTTATGATGGCTCTTTTCATGATGTCGATTCAAACGAAATGGCGTTTAAAGTCGCTGCATCAATGGGCTTCAGACAAGGTGCGCTAAATGCGTCGCCAGTAATACTTGAGCCTATGATGAAAGTTGAAGTTATCACGCCAGAAGCAAACATGGGTGATGTCGTGGGCGATTTAAATCGCCGTCGCGGTATGATCGATGGCATGGACGAAGGTCCAGCTGGTTCTAAGGTAGTGAATGCAACTGTACCACTATCGGAAATGTTTGGTTATGCTACGGCTTTACGTAGTGCAACTCAAGGTCGAGCATCTTATTCTATGGAGTTTCAGCAATATAGCGAAGCCCCAAAGGCTGTTGCCGACAAAATAATTGAATCTTAGTAAGGCTTTTTGAAAGTCTGGCTCGGTCTTTTGGCCGGGCTTTTAATAAACTTTAAGGTAATTGAAAAATGGCTAAAGAAAAATTTGAACGTAATAAACCACATGTTAACGTAGGTACAATTGGCCACGTTGATCACGGTAAAACAACTTTAACAGCTGCTATCTCTGCGGTATTAACTAAAGTTCACGGTGGTGAAGTAAAAGATTTCGCCCAAATCGATAATGCTCCAGAAGAGCGTGAGCGTGGTATTACAATCAATACTTCTCACATCGAGTACGATACAGAAACACGTCACTACGCACACGTAGATTGCCCAGGCCATGCTGATTACATCAAAAACATGATCACAGGTGCAGCACAAATGGATGGCGCTATCTTAGTAGTTGCTGCTACAGATGGTCCAATGCCACAAACACGTGAGCACATCTTGTTATCACGTCAAGTTGGTGTACCTTTCATCATCGTATTCATGAACAAGTGTGACATGGTAGATGACGAAGAATTACTAGAATTAGTAGAAATGGAAGTTCGTGAACTTCTTTCAGAATACGAATTCCCAGGTGATGACTTACCAGTAATCCAAGGTTCAGCTTTAGGCGCGCTTCAAGGTGAAGAGAAGTGGGAAGCTAAAGTAATTGAACTTGCTGATGCACTTGATACTTACATTCCAGAGCCAGAGCGTGCAATCGACGGTGCATTCATCATGCCTATCGAAGATGTATTCTCAATTTCAGGTCGTGGTACAGTTGTAACAGGTCGTGTAGAACGCGGTATTGTTAAAGTTGGTGATGAAGTAGAAGTTGTTGGTATCCGTGATACACAAAAATCAACTTGTACGGGTGTTGAAATGTTCCGTAAGCTTCTTGACGAAGGTCGTGCTGGCGAGAACTGTGGTGTACTTTTACGTGGTCTTAAGCGTGAAGATGTAGAACGTGGTCAAGTATTATGTCAACCAGGTTCAATTTCACCTCACACTAAGTTTGAGTCAGAAGTTTACGTATTGTCAAAAGATGAAGGTGGTCGTCATACGCCATTCTTCAAAGGCTACCGTCCACAGTTTTACTTCCGTACAACGGACATCACAGGTGCAGTAGAGCTTCCTGAAGGTGTTGAAATGGTAATGCCAGGCGACAACTTAAAGTTTGTTGTAGAGCTTATCAACCCAGTAGCGATGGATGAAGGTTTACGCTTCGCGATTCGTGAAGGTGGTCGTACAGTTGGTGCTGGTGTTGTATCTAAAATCATCGACTAATTAGTCAGATTTTGGTTGACAGTAGACCTTAAGAAAAGAGCGCTTCGGCGCTCTTTTTTGTTTTCAGTAAGAGCAAGTTCACGGGTTTATTCGTGATGAAGAAATACGTTAATAAAGTAGTCTCAATGGACTATTTTTAGTGATTTTTGCAAGCAGGGCTGGTGCGCAGCTGAGAGTTGTGCTTTTAGTACTGGTGCTGTATCTACAATCATTGCTTGATTAGTCAGATTTTGGTGGATAGTAGAGCTGAAGAAAAGAGTGCATCCGCGCTCTTTTTTGTTTCGAGCATGTTCCGTTAGCGCTTTAATCACTTAGACAAAATAGGTCGTGAAAAAGACCTTAATGGACGATTTACAATGTGTTTTGACATCGATATTCAGGATGAGATCGAAAGCCTAAAAATAAGCCTTGGTGTTGTTTCTAAAAGCATGAAAAAAAAGCAAAGACTCTAAAAGCTCTTTACCTTTATTTTTTGAGACAGTTGACGTAGGTCCTATTGCATAGGCTAATAAGAAAGATATTAATATCCTGGTGTAGCCAGCTAGTACATTAAACTTGAAATTGCTTTATAACTTTAGAAAGCGAGCTAGATTGGCTTGATAATCCAGCTAAGCTTGCTTGCATTGTAGTAGAAGCATCAACGGTATCATCTGTTAATGTTCTAACGTTTTCAATATTTTTAGACACGTCTTCAGCAACATGAGCTTGTTGATCAACAGCTTTAGCAACTTCAAATGTTTGATTTTGAAATTGACCAATAACAGCAGCAATATCAGTTAGTACCTGCTGTACTTGCCTCGTTAATTGCACGCTATTTTCTGCTTCCGAACAGCTAGACTCCATAACACTCACAGCATTAGCCGCGGTTGTTTGTAAATCTTCAATTATTTTTTCGATATTTGCTGTAGACTCTTGAGTGCGAGAGGCAAGTGTCCGTACTTCGTCGGCAACGACAGCAAAACCACGACCTTGTTCACCTGCTCTTGCGGCTTCAATGGCAGCATTTAGAGCTAAAAGATTTGTCTGTTCTGCGATACTACGTATCACAGTAACAGCATCACCAATACTTTGGGTGCCCGACTTTAATTTTTCGACAACTTGCGAAGCATTATCAATATTATTAGATAGTTGTTGGATACCAAAAGTGGCTTGGTTAACAACATCTGAACCTTGCGTTACTTTTTGTTCTGCACTAATGACTAATTCTTTTGAATGATTGGTATTGTTAGCGATATCTATACTTGTTTGCGCTAACTCTGTTGCCGCGGTTGCTACAAGATCAATTTGACTCTTTTGGGCTTCGACAATATTGGTTGTTTTCCTACCAATATTTTCTGCTGTTTGACTGGAAATAGAAACGTCTCTAGTAATAATGACTGTTTTCTTGACTAGATTTTGTATTGAATCTACAAAAATATTAAATTCATCTACGAGTTTACCAATTTCATCGCTTTTTAAAGGCGCTATTCTCTGGGTTAAATCACCATCGCCTTCAGCAATATCTTTCATCGCGGTTTGCAGCCTTGATATTCTTTTGACGAAAGGTAAGACACTCAGCCATACCACTACAGCAATCATCAAAATAATGGCGATGACAATGGCAACGGAGAATCTAAAAGCTGCTTCAACGGGTTCAGTTATCAGCTGCTCTGGTATCAAAAAACCAAGCTTCCAATTCATCGAAGGGTAGTCACTTTTAACTTCGTTGAAGATTACCTGATAATCAGTACCACGCCATGCTACTTTAGCTATGCCACTAGTACTGTGTGCAACAGTAGTTTGTAATTGCTCGAAACCAGACGTATCAGAAAAATGCTCATCAATACTGGCCATAGTATCACCTGGTTGAAATGTATCATTAAAGCCTGGAAAAAATACGAGCTTTCCGGTATCAGTTATTAAGAATGCTTCACCCTCATTTTTATATTTAATTGGTGCAAGCAGATCTTTACCTATAGTGGTGATCAATATGTCCATACCACCTATGCCTAGCAGTTTTCCATTCGGTAAATAGTAGGGTGAAGTGATGGTTGCTGAAACCGAACCGTCATTATTGTCGACAGCAGGATCAGTGACGTACATCTTGCCCTGTTGTAGGCCATCACGCCACCAAGGGCGCTGATTGGTAAAATACTGCGCATCATCATATCGACCGTTTAGATCGAAATACTCATGAGTATTCTCACTACCAAAAAATACACTTTTTATGGCACTGTCTTGGGCGGAGAAGTATTTAAAATAACGAGTTACATCTTGGTACTGTTTATTATCAGCAATATCAAGTAAACGTTGGTTATAAGTGGAAAACCAATCAATAACAAGCGGGTTAGCAAAGATGCTATGATTGATTTGACCTTTTGCTATAAAAAAGTTTTTTACTTTGCTTGACTGTATTGTGACAATATTTTCTATATCTGCAATAACTTGGCTGCGTGTATTGTCAGTCATTTTTGATAATATAAAAAAAGAAGTGATGATCAAAAGCACAGCAACGGCACCTGATATAGTAATCACTAATTGACGTAATATTGAACGGCTTAAGAAATCAAACATTTGAAGCTACCTGCAGTCTATTGTTTTTATTATTTGTAGTTTAATGCCACCAACGTTTGGAAAAAATTAGTAAACATAAGTACTTAGAAAACGTTATCATGTGTTCCAGTATATGACTAGATTTTGTATATAGTAAATCAATAAATTTTTGATAATAAAAAAGGATGCCTAAGCATCCTTTTTTGCGTTTAAATAAAAAGAAAAATTATTTCTTTTTACTAGCCGCTTCACGCTCTTTTACTTCAGCAATAACTGCTTCAGCTACGTTGTTAGGACAAGGCATGTAGTGAGAGAATTCCATAGAGAATTGACCACGACCTGATGTCATTGTACGTAATGATCCGATATAACCAAACATTTCAGAAAGAGGTACATCAGCTTTAATGCGAACACCAGTAGAAGAAGGCTCTTGATCTTTAATCATGCCACGACGACGGTTTAAGTCACCAATAACATCACCAACGTGATCTTCAGGAGTGAACACATCAACTTTCATGATAGGTTCGATTAACTGAGCACCAGCTTTTGGAATTGATTGACGGAAAGCACCTTTAGCAGCAATTTCGAATGCAACAGCAGATGAATCGACCGCATGGAAACCACCATCAAATAGTTCAACTTCAACATCTAGTACAGGGAAGCCAGCTAATACACCAGTATCCATCATGCTCTTGAAGCCTTTCTCAACAGCAGGGAAGAATTCTTTAGGTACGTTACCACCAACAACTTTAGAAGTGAATGTGAAACCTGAGTTTGGCTCACCTGGACGGATACGGTAATCAATTTTACCAAATTGACCAGAACCACCAGATTGTTTCTTATGCGTGTAGCTATCTTCAATTTCTTGTGTGATAGTTTCACGGTAAGCAACTTGTGGCTTACCAACAGTTAGATCAACACCGTAAGTACGCTTAAGAATGTCTACTTTAATATCTAAATGAAGCTCACCCATACCTTTAAGGATTGTTTCACCTGAATCGATATCTGTTTCAACTTGGAAAGTTGGATCTTCAGCAACCATTTTACCAATTGCAATACCCATTTTTTCTGAGCCACCTTTATCTTTAGGTGTAACAGAAATAGAGATTACTGGTTCTGGGAATACCATAGCTTCTAGTGTACAAGGATCTTTTACATCACATAATGTATGACCCGTTTGTACATTCTTCATACCAACGATTGCAAGAATGTCACCAGCTTGTGCTTCAGTTAACTCAGTACGGTCATCAGCTTGCATTTCAACCATACGGCCAACACGTTCAGTTTTACCTGTAAATGAGTTTAATACCGTATCGCCTTTTTTCAATACACCAGAGTAGATACGAATAAAGGTTAGGGCGCCAAAACGGTCATCCATTATTTTAAAGGCTAGTGCTTTAAATGTTTCCTTCGTATCAACGATAGCGAATTTGCCAGTAGGCTCGCCTTCTTCGTCAGTTAAAGGCTGAGGATCAACTTCTGTAGGAGAAGGTAGGTAATCAACAACAGCGTCAAGTAGTAGTTGCATACCTTTGTTTTTAAAGGCAGAACCACAGTAAGTAGGGAAGAACATAATTTCACGTGTACCTTTACGAATACAAGCTTTAATCTGTTCTTCAGTTGGTGTAAGTTCACCTTCTAAGTAATCCATTAACAGATCTTCATCTGCTTCTAATGCAGTTTCGATTAGTTGCTCACGGTAAATAGCAGCGTCATCAACCATATCTGCAGGAATATCTTGAATTGTATAATTTTCTGGAAGGCCAGTTTCGTCCCAAATGTAAGCTTTTTGGCTTAATACATCAACAACACCTACGAAGTCATCTTCTTCACCAATTGGTAAAGTCATAATAAGTGGGTGAGCACCTAAAACTTTTTTAACTTGATCTGTAACAGTATAAAAATTAGCACCTAAACGGTCTAGCTTGTTAACAAAAATTAAACGAGCAACTTTAGAGTCGTTTGCATAGCGCCAGTTAGTTTCTGATTGTGGTTCAACACCACCACTACCACAAAATACACCAATACCACCATCAAGTACTTTAAGTGAACGATAAACTTCTACAGTGAAGTCAACGTGACCAGGAGTATCAATTACGTTAAAACGATGTTTTTTCCACTCACATGTAACAGCAGCAGATTGGATAGTAATACCGCGCTCAGCTTCTTGTTCCATGAAGTCAGTTGTTGACTCACCATCATGAGTTTCACCCGCTTTATGGATTTTACCTGTTAGTTTAAGGATACGTTCTGTTGTTGTTGTTTTACCAGCATCAACGTGAGCGAAGATACCAATATTTCTGTATTTAGCTAAATCTGCCATTACGTTACTCTATTTATGAAAATGAATTGTTGAAAATTTGCGCGCGAGTATAACATTACTTAACTAAAATCGACATAAAAAATTATTTAAGTTTACGAATTATCGCTAACTAAGGCGAAAATATACAGAGTTTGGTGAAAATTAGTGCCACTGAGTTTGGCGGGACCGACCCCCAATTCTATTTGCTTTGCTTATATATAGGTAAAAATATGATTAGTAAATTAAATAGATAAGATTACCTAGATACAGTGCGAACACGAGTTTGAAAGCGTGAATTTGAAGCAACAACGACCTCAGCCACTGAACGTTGAGATTAAACAAGTGCCAGGTACAATTTAACGTATAGTTAATATCCACAGATGTTATTTACAATAATAGTTGAAATTATAGTCTTTCTCTGTATAATACCGCTCCACGTCGAGCTTATCTCTTCGTATTTATTAGTTAACATATTAGATTTTATATTAAATAGTTAACAACACAGCAGCTCCGATTTGGAGTTGAATGTTATAGCGATACTCCCCCCTTTACATAAAAAAGGTGATGGGCAGTATTTTGTTGTTCTTTAAAATGGGGATTTGTCTTAATGTCAAATCAAAGAATTCGCATTCGTTTGAAAGCGTTCGATCATCGTTTGATTGATCAATCAACAGCTGAAATCGTTGATACTGCTAAACGTACTGGCGCACAGGTTCGTGGTCCAATTCCACTTCCTACTCGCAAGGAACGTTTCACTATCTTGACTTCACCACACGTAAACAAAGATGCTCGTGATCAGTACGAAATTCGTACTCACAAACGCATGATTGATATCGTAGAACCAACTGAAAAGACTGTAGACGCATTAATGCGTTTAGACCTTGCAGCTGGTGTTGACGTTCAAATCAGCTTGGGTTAATAGGAGTTTTAACATGACTATAGGTCTAGTTGGACGTAAAGTGGGTATGACTCGCATCTTCTCTGAAGATGGCGTATCTACTCCTGTAACCGTCCTAGAAGTTGAAGCGAACCGTATTGCTCAGGTTAAAACTGTTGACAATGATGGTTATTCAGCGCTTCAAGTTACTACGGGTAGCAAAAAAGCTAATCGTACTAACAAGCCAACAGCCGGACATTTCGCTAAAGCTGGTATCGAAGCAGGTCGTGGCCTGTGGGAATTCCGCTTAAACGAAAACGAAGGTGAAGGTCTTGAAACTGGCAGTGAAATTACTGTTGAGTTATTCAATGACACGAAATTAGTAGACGTAACCGGTACATCGAAAGGTAAAGGTTTCCAAGGTGGTATTAAGCGTTGGAATTTCTCAATGCAAGATGCAACTCACGGTAACTCTATCTCTCACCGTTCAAACGGTTCAATCGGCCAGTGTCAAACACCAGGTCGTGTTTTCAAAGGCAAAAAAATGTCTGGTCATATGGGTGCTGCGAAAGTTACAACGCAAAACCTTGAATTGGTTCGTGTCGATGCAGAACGTAACTTGCTCCTTATTAAAGGTGCGGTTCCGGGTGCTATCAACGGCAACGTAATCATCAAGCCAGCTGTTAAAGCCTAGTCCAAGGAGATTTGTGATGGAATTAGCATTAAAAGACGCTTCAGGCGCTCTTGAAGTTTCTGAAGCAACCTTTGGACTTGAGTTTAATGAAGCTTTAGTACACCAAGTAGTAGTTGCTTACGCAGCTGGTGCTCGTGCAGGTACTCGTGCTCAAAAAACTCGTTCAGAAGTTAGCGGCGGTGGCGCAAAACCATGGCGTCAAAAAGGTACTGGCCGTGCTCGTGCTGGTACAACTCGTGGTCCAATCTGGCGTACAGGTGGCGTAACATTCGCTGCTAAGCCGCAAGATCACAGCCAAAAAGTTAACCGTAAAATGTACCGTGGTGCAATTAAAAGCATCCTTTCTGAGTTAGTTCGTCAAGAACGCTTAGTTGTGGTAGAAAATTTTACAGTTGAAACACCAAAAACTAAAGAGTTAGTAGCTAAGCTAAACGGTTTGGAGTTAAAAGACGTATTAATCGTTACTCCAGAGCTTGATGAGAACTTGTTCTTATCAGCACGTAACTTATACAAAGTTGACGTTCGTGATGTAGACGGTATTGACCCAGTTAGCTTGGTTGGTTTCGAAAAAGTTTTGATGACTGCGTCTGCAGTTAAACAACTTGAGGAGATGTTAGGATGATAAACGAAGAACGTTTACTGAAAGTGCTTTTGGCACCAAACATTTCTGAGAAAAGCACAATGGCTGCTGAAGCAAACAACACAGTTGTTTTCAAAGTTGCTACTACTGCTACTAAAGCTGAAATCAAAGCTGCTGTTGAGAAACTTTTTGAAGTTTCAGTTGATGGTGTTCGCACATTAAATGTTAAAGGTAAAGTGAAACGTACTGGTGCTCGTTTTGGTCGCAGAAGCGACTGGAAAAAAGCATACGTTACTCTTGCTGAAGGCAGCGACATCGACTTCGTCGGCGCGGAATCATAGGAGTTTACGAAAATGGCTATAGTTAAATGTAAACCTACTTCTCCGGGTCGTCGCCACGTTGTTAAAGTGGTAAACACGGAGTTGCATAAAGGTAAGCCTTACGCACCATTATTAGACACTAAGTCTAAGTCTGGTGGTCGTAACAATACTGGTCGTATTACAGTACGTCACGTTGGTGGTGGTCACAAGCAACATTACCGCATGATCGACTTTAAACGTACTAAAGATGGTATCCCTGCAAAAGTTGAACGTTTGGAATATGATCCAAACCGTAGTGCAAACATCGCACTAGTGCTTTACGCAGATGGTGAACGTCGTTACATCTTAGCCCCTAAAGGCTTAAAAGCTGGTGATTCAATCCAGTCTGGTGTAGATGCTCCTATTAAAGCGGGTAACACTTTACCACTTCGCAACACACCATTAGGTAGTGTTGTTCACGCAATCGAACTTAAACCAGGTAAAGGTGCTCAAATTGCACGTGCTGCTGGTACTTATGCTCAACTTGTAGCGAAAGACGGTGCTTATGTCACATTACGTCTTCGTTCAGGCGAAATGCGTAAAATTGAGTCAGATTGTCGTGCTACTTTAGGTGAAATCGGCAACGCTGAACACATGCTTCGCTCTTTGGGTAAAGCTGGTGCATCACGCTGGCGTGGTGTTCGCCCAACTGTTCGTGGTGTTGCCATGAACCCAGTTGATCACCCACATGGTGGTGGTGAAGGTAAAACATCAGGCGGTCGTCACCCGGTATCACCTTGGGGTGTACCAACTAAAGGTTACAAGACTCGTTCTAACAAGCGTACCGATAAATTTATCGTACGTCGTCGTACTAAATAATAGTACTTATAATTAAAGAGGAATCACCATGCCACGTTCTCTCAAGAAAGGTCCATTTATAGACCTACACTTGTTGACGAAGGTAGAGACAGCGGTGGAAAGCGGGAATAAAAAGCCAATTAAAACTTGGTCTCGTCGTTCAATGATCATACCAAACATGATCGGATTGACCATTGCCGTCCATAATGGCCGTCAACACGTACCTGTATTTGTAACTGATGAAATGATCGGACACAAATTAGGTGAATTTGCACCAACTCGTACTTACCGTGGCCATGTCGCGGACAAGAAAGCGAAGAGATAGGGGAAATAAGATGGAAGCTATTGCTAAACATAAATTTGCCCGTGGTTCAGCGCAAAAAGCACGTTTAGTTGTGGATCAAATCCGCGGCTTACACGTTGAAAAAGCACTTGAAATCTTAACATTCAGCAACAAATCAGCTGCTGTTTTGGTTAAAAAAGTACTTGATTCAGCTATTGCTAACGCAGAACACAATGAAGGTGCAGACATTGACGAACTTATCGTAAAAACTATTATGGTTGACGATGGTCCAACAATGAAACGTATTAAGCCTCGTGCGAAAGGTCGCGCGGATCGTATCCTTAAGCGTACAAGTCACATTACTGTGATTGTATCTGATAGCTAGGAGATATTAGAATGGGTCAAAAAGTCCATCCAAATGGTATACGCCTAGGTATCACGAAACCTTTCGCGTCTACTTGGTTTGCAAGTACTAAAGATTTCGCAGCTAATTTACACGGTGACCATTTGGTTCGTGAATATTTAACTGAAAAGCTTAAGCGTGCATCATTATCAAAAATCGTAATTGAGCGTCCTGCTAAATCTATCCGCGTTACAATTCACACGGCTCGTCCGGGTGTTGTAATCGGTAAGAAAGGCGAAGATGTAGAGAAATTACGTTTAGCGGTTTCTAAAATTGCTGGTGTTCCTGCTCAAATCAACATCGCTGAAGTTCGTAAGCCAGAAATGGATTCGCAGCTTGTTGCTGACAGCATCGCTAGTCAATTAGAACGTCGTGTAATGTTCCGTCGTGCGATGAAACGTGCAGTACAAAACGCAATGCGTTTAGGTGCTAAGGGTATTAAAGTTGAAGTTAGTGGTCGTTTAGGCGGTGCAGATATTGCACGTTCTGAATGGTACCGTGAAGGTCGTGTTCCATTACACACTTTACGTGCTGACATTGATTACTCAATTGCGCGTGCTGATACCACTTACGGTGTTATCGGTATTAAAGTGTGGATCTTTAAAGGTGAAGTAATTGGTAATATGCCATTACAAGCTGAGCAACCAGCAGCTAAGCCTAAAAGAAAACCTAACCGCAAGACCAGTAAGTAGAGGAATAAGTTATGTTACAACCAAAACGTACTAAATTCCGTAAGCAATTTAAACTGCGTAACCGTGGTCTTGCACACACTGGTAGCTCAGTTAGCTTCGGTACTTTCGGGTTAAAATCAATGGAACGTGGTCGTATGACTGCGCGTCAAATTGAAGCGGCTCGTCGAGCAATGACTCGTCACGTGAAGCGTCAAGGTAAAATCTGGATCCGTGTATTCCCTGATAAGCCAATTACTAAAAAACCTCTTGAGGTTCGTATGGGTAAGGGTAAAGGTTCAGTGGAATATTGGGTATGCCAAATTCTACCTGGTCGTGTTCTTTATGAAATGGAAGGTGTTTCGGAAGAGATTGCTCGTGAAGCATTTGCTTTAGCAGCAGCCAAACTTCCTTTCAAAACGACTTTCGTAACTAGAACGGTGATGTAATGAAAGCAAGCGAATTGAAAGAAAAAAGCATTGAAGAGCTAAACGCTGAATTGCTTGAATTGCTACGCGAACAGTTTAACTATCGCATGCAAGCAAGCACAGGCCAATTAGCACAAACTCATTTGCTAAGAAATGTACGCCGTAATATCGCGCGTGTTAAGACTATCATAACTGAAAAGGCAGGTAAGTAATGAGCGAAGCAAAAATTCGTACACTACAAGGTCGTGTCATCAGTGACAAAATGGAAAAGTCTATCACTGTCCTGATTGAACGTCGTGTTAAGCACCCTATATACGGTAAGTTCATGACGCGTTCAACTAAGTTGAAAGCACATGATGAAACTAACCAATGTGTAACTGGTGATTTAGTAACTATTCGTGAATGTGCACCTATTTCTAAGAGCAAATCTTGGACTTTAGTTGACGTTTTAGAAAAAGCTTAATCGCTTAATCTAATTCACAATAACTACTTTAATAAGGCTCTGCTTCGGCAGGGCCTTTTTATTTGCCTGAATAAATAATATGTGTGTTGATTCAAAAAATAGCAATTTCGCTTATCAGCTAGATATTTAGGCTACTTTGTAGGTGTTAAAATTGTTATGACAGGTATTTTTGAAGATTTACTACCGTCATATTTTGTAGTTTAAATTCAGATTATGCGTTGCAAAGTTATTTTAGTGTTCATTTTTTAGCTAAATTTAGTATCACTTTTGAATAACCGGTGTTATAATCTCGCGCCCGCTCGTTATGGGTAGGTGGTAAAAGGCAGTGACGGGTCGAATTTTTGGCCTTAAATTTCTATCTTTTCATATGTGTAAAAGATAATTAGCGGAGCAATATAAATGATCCAAATGCAATCACAATTGAACGTGGCTGATAACAGTGGCGCTCGTCGTGTACAATGTATAAAGGTTCTTGGTGGCTCGCACCGTCGCTACGCACGCATTGGTGACATCATCAAAATTGCAGTGAAGGAAGCAAATCCTCGCGGCAAGGTTAAAAAAGGTGATGTATTAACTGCGGTAGTGGTGCGCACAAAGAAAGGTGTTCGTCGTACAGATGGTTCAACTATCCGTTTTGATGAAAACGCGGCTGTAATGTTAAATGCTAACTTACAACCAATTGGTACTCGTATTTTCGGGCCTGTGACACGTGAACTTCGTAATGAGAAATTTATGAAGATCGTATCATTAGCACCAGAAGTACTATAAGGAGTCACGATAATGGCATCTAAGATTCGTCGTGATGATGAAGTAATCGTACTTGCAGGTAAAGACAAGGGCAAAACTGGTAAAGTGACCAAAGTTCTTGTTGAAGAAAGCAAAGTATTTGTTGAAGGTATCAACTTAATCAAGAAGCACACTAAGCCTGTACCTCAGTTACAGCAGCCTGGTGGAATTGTTGAAAAAGAAGCACCTTTAAATGTATCCAACGTTGCGATTGTTAACCCAGCTACTGGCAAAGCAGATCGTGTTGGTTTTAGAGATGAAAACGGCAAAAAAGTTCGTTTTTTCAAATCTAATAACGAATTAATTTAATTGGAGTAAACGATGGCGAAACTGCATGATTTTTACAAAGATACAATTGTTGCAGAGCTTCAAAAGAAGTTTGAATACAAAAGTGTCATGCAAGTCCCTCGGATTGAAAAGATCACCCTTAACATGGGTGTTGGTGAAGCTATTGCTGATAAAAAAGTACTAGAACATGCCACAAATGATCTTACTGCAATCTCAGGTCAAAAGCCGGTCACGACAGTTGCACGCAAATCAGTTGCGGGCTTCAAAATTCGTGAAGGCTATCCTATTGGCACAAAAGTAACTCTACGTGGCGAACGTATGTGGGAATTTTTAGAGCGCTTAATCTCTATTTCTATTCCTCGTATCCGCGATTTCCGTGGCTTGAATCCTAAGTCATTCGATGGTCGTGGTAACTACAGCATGGGCGTACGTGAGCAAATCATTTTCCCTGAAATCGATTACGATAAAATCGATAAAATTCGCGGAATGGATATCACTATCACTACAAGTGCGAAGAACAATGAAGAAGGTCATGCATTATTGACTGCTTTCAACTTCCCATTTAAGAAGAAGGTGTAGAGTTATGGCTAAATCGTCAATGAAAGCTCGTGAAGCTAAAAGAACCAAGTTAGTTGCACAATATGCTGAAAAGCGTAGCGCACTAAAAGCTATCATCTCTGGTGTTGATTCTTCTGAAGAAGAACGCTGGGATGCAGTATTGAAACTTCAAGCATTACCTCGTGATTCGAGCAGTAGTCGTCAACGTAACCGTTGTAATATTACTGGCCGTCCACATGGTTACTTACGTAAATTCGGTTTAAGCCGTATTAAATTGCGTGAAACTATGATGCGCGGTGAAGTTCCAGGTCTTAAGAAAGCTAGTTGGTAATTCACGGGAGTAAATGGTTATGATGACTGATCCTATCGCGGATATGTTTACACGCATTCGCAACGGTCAATCTGCAGCAAAGACTGCAGTAACAATGCCATCTTCTAAGGTTAAAGTTGCAATTGCCAACTTACTTAAAGAAGAAGGTTACATTTCAGATTTTTCAGTTGCAGAAGGTACTAAGCCTGAGTTAACTGTAGAATTGAAATATTTCGAAGGTAAAGAAGTAATTGAAGTGATCAAACGTGTTTCACGTCCAGGTCTTCGCGTATACAAAGGTGCTCAAGAGCTTCCTAAAGTATTAGCAGGTATGGGTATCGCTATTATTTCTACTTCTAAAGGTCTAATGACTGATCGTGCCGCTCGCAATGCGGGTCTTGGCGGTGAAGTTCTTGGTTTCGTAGAGTAAAGGAGCAGAATTATGTCTCGTGTTGCAAAAGCACCTGTCGCAATCCCTGCAAACGTTACTATTACGTTATCAGGTCAAGACATTAAAGTTAAAGGTCCAATCGGCGAATTGTCGCACACTATCCATAGTGATGTTGTTGTTTCTCAAGAAGAAAATAACATTGTTACTAATGTAGTTGCTGATGCAAAATGCGCTTGGGCTCAAGCCGGTACAGTACGTGCTTTAATCAATAATATGGTTGAAGGTACTAGTAAAGGGTTTGAGAAAAAATTATTGTTAAACGGTGTTGGTTACCGTGCTAAAGCTGCAGGTAAATCTTTAGATTTATCTTTAGGTTTTTCACACCCTATCAGCCATGCAATTCCTGAAGGAATTACCGTTGAAACTCCTAGCCAAACTGAAATCATACTGAAAGGTGCTGATAAACAGTTGGTCGGTCAAACTGCTGCGAACATTCGTGCATACCGTAAACCTGAGCCTTACAAAGGTAAAGGTATTCGTTATAGCGATGAAAATGTACGTCGTAAAGAAGCTAAGAAGAAGTAGGATAATACTATGGATAAGAAAACATCTCGTTTGCGCCGCGCTAAACGCGCTCGTGCAAAAATTAGCGAGTTGGGTGCGAATCGTTTAGTTGTATTCCGTACTCCTCGTCATATTTACGCGCAATTGATCGCACCAACAGGTTCTGAAGTTATCGCAACAGCGTCTACTTTAGATAAAGAAGTTAGTGCTCAGTTAGAAAAAACAGGTAACGTTGAAGCAGCTACGGCTGTAGGTAAGGCAATTGCAGAACGTGCAGTTGCTAAAGGCATCACAAGTGTTGCTTTTGACCGTTCAGGTTTCCGTTACCATGGTCGCGTGAAAGCGTTAGCAGATGCAGCTCGCGAAGCTGGTCTTCAGTTTTAGGGGTTGATAATGGCTAATCATAATCAAGAAAACTCACAACAAAGTGATATGGCTGAAAAGCTAATCGCAGTTAACCGTGTTTCAAAAGTGGTTAAAGGTGGTCGTATTTTCAGTTTCACAGCACTAACAGTAGTTGGTGATGGCGCTGGTCGCGTTGGTTTTGGTTACGGTAAAGCACGTGAAGTGCCTGCTGCAATCCAAAAAGCAATGGAAAAAGCACGTCGTAACTTAGTAACCGTTGATTTGAAGGGTACTACTCTTCAGCATGCTATCAAAGGCAAGCACTCTGGTTCTAAAGTTTACATGCAACCAGCTTCTGAAGGTACAGGTATCATCGCCGGTGGCGCGATGCGTGCAGTACTTGAAGTTGCAGGCGTACAGAACGTATTGTCAAAAGCATACGGTTCTACCAACCCAATTAACGTAGTTCGTGCTACTGTTTCTGCTCTTGCGAATATGCATTCGCCTGAAGCTGTTGCAGCTAAGCGTGGCAAAAGCGTTTCAGACATTTTGGGGTAATTGAGCATGGCTAAAACAGTTAGAATAACTCAGTTAAAAAGTTCTATCGGTCGTTTACCGAAACATAGAGCTACATTAAAGGGTCTTGGTTTACGTCGTATCCGTCATACAGTAGAGTTAGAAGATACTCCATCTGTACGCGGTATGATCAATCAAGTATCTTATATGATTAAGGTGGAGGATTAATAATGCATTTAAATACTTTATCTCCTGCACCAGGTGCTAAGAAAGCCAAGAAACGCTGTGGTCGTGGTATTGGTTCTGGCATAGGTAAAACAGGTGGTCGTGGTCACAAAGGTCAGAAGTCTCGTTCTGGCGGTAGTGTACGTCCTGGTTTCGAAGGTGGTCAAATGCCATTGAAACAACGTTTACCTAAATTTGGTTTCACGTCACGTAAATCTTTAGTTCGCGCTGAAGTACGTTTACATGAGCTAAATAACATCACAGGTGATGTTGTCGATATCTTTGCCCTTAAAGATGCTAACTTAATCACACGTAACATTGTGTCAGTGAAAATCATGCTTTCTGGTGAAATCACTCGTCCAATTACTGTACGTGGTTTAGGTGTTACTAAAGGCGCTCGTGCAGCTATTGAAGCTGCTGGCGGAAAAATCGAGGAATAGTACAGAATGGCTAAACCAGGAATGGATAATAAAGCGCAAGGCGGACTGTCTGAGCTTAAACAAAGGTTATGGTTTGTATTCGGAGCCTTAGTTGTGCTTCGTTTAGGAACATTTGTGCCAATCCCTGGTATTGACGCCGCTGTATTAGCTCAGTTGTTTGAACAACAAAAGGGCACCATTGTAGAAATGTTTAACATGTTCTCTGGTGGTGCTCTTGAGCGAGCCTCTGTATTGGCACTTGGTATTATGCCGTACATTTCAGCTTCTATCATAATGCAATTGTTAACGGTGATGCACCCAGCAATGGCAGAATTGAAAAAAGAAGGTGAAGCTGGACGACGTAAGATCAGTCAATACACCCGCTACGGCACTTTAGTTCTAGCAACTGTACAATCAATTGCAATAGCAAGAAGTTTACCGGGAATGATGCCAGGTCTAGTAATGGACGCAGGTTTCGGATTCTACTTTGCTGCGGTAGTAAGTTTGGTTACTGGTACCATGTTTTTAATGTGGTTAGGTGAGCAAATTACAGAGCGCGGTATTGGTAACGGTATTTCTATCTTGATATTTGCAGGTATTGTTGCTGGTATGCCGTCAGCTGTTGGTCAAACAGCAGAGGCGGCGCGTCAAGGTGAATTGCACTTATTAGTATTGTTGCTAATTGGCGTAATTATATTTGCTACGACTTTCTTTGTAGTATTTGTGGAACGTGGTCAACGACGTATTGTTGTTAATTACGCTAAGCGTCAGCAAGGCCGTAAGGTTTTTGCAGCGCAGAGCACACATTTACCTTTAAAAGTGAATATGGCAGGTGTTATTCCACCAATCTTCGCTTCAAGTATTATCTTGTTCCCTGGCACGCTTGCGAGCTGGTTTGGACAAGGTGACGGTATGGTTGCTGATTTCCTTCAAGAAGTATCAATTGCTATTTCTCCAGGACAGCCGCTATATGTAATGTTACTTGCTGCAGCGATAATATTTTTCTGTTTCTTTTACACGGCTCTTGTTTTCAATCCGCGTGAAACTGCAGATAACCTGAAAAAATCTGGTGCGTTTATTCCTGGGATTCGTCCTGGCGAGCAAACGTCTAAATATATCGATAAAGTTATGACTCGCTTAACCCTAGCTGGTGCGATGTATATAACCTTTATCTGTTTAGTACCTCAGTTTATTATCATGGCATGGGACGTCAATTTTTACTTTGGCGGCACATCACTACTTATTATTGTAGTTGTGATAATGGACTTTATGGCACAAGTACAGACGCATTTGATGTCTCATCAATATGATAATGTACTTAAAAAAGCAAACCTTAAGGGCTATGGCCGTTAGGCTGAGTCATTAGGTAACGGAGTATAAAATGAAAGTACGTGCATCCGTAAAAAAGATTTGTCGTAACTGTAAAGTTGTTAAACGTGCTGGTGTTGTTCGTGTAATTTGCGAAGAGCCAAAGCATAAGCAACGTCAAGGTTAAATCTTTAGCAGTAGCATTATGCAGATAACTCTGTATAATGCCGCTTCGATTTGCAAAAAAACGCGCTGGTTGAGTATCCTAACGGGCTTTTCAACCGGTAAATTTTAAATTTATAATAGGAGATGTGTTAGTGGCCCGTATCGCTGGCATTAACATCCCTGATCGTAAGCATGCAGTAATCGCCATTACTGCGATCTTCGGTATCGGTGCAACACGTGCGAAAGCAATTTGTGTAGCAACTGGTATTGCAGAGTCAACTAAGATCAGTGAATTGGACGAAGCTCAAATTGATTTGCTTCGTGCAGAAGTGGATAAATACACCGTAGAAGGTGATTTACGCCGTGAAGTTTCAATGAACATTAAACGTCTTATGGATTTAGGTTGTTTCCGTGGCATTCGCCACCGTCGCAGTCTTCCTCTACGTGGTCAACGCACTAAAACTAATGCGCGCACCCGTAAAGGTCCTCGTAAGCCAATTAAGAAGTAAGAGGAACTAGACAATGGCTAAAACACCTGTACGTACGCGTAAACGCGTAAAAAAACAAGTTGCTGATGGCATGGCTCATATCCATGCTTCTTTCAACAACACAATCGTAACTCTTACAGATCGTCAAGGTAACGCCTTATCATGGGCGACTGCTGGTGGTTCAGGTTTCCGTGGTTCACGTAAATCTACTCCATTTGCTGCGCAAGTAGCTGCAGATCGTGCTGGTAAAGCTGCACAAGAGTTTGGCTTGAAGAATATTGAAGTGTTCGTTAAAGGTCCGGGTCCAGGTCGTGAATCTGCTATCCGTGCTTTAAATGCTGCTGGTTTTAAAATCACCAACATTACTGACGTTACACCTATTCCTCATAATGGTTGTCGTCCTCCTAAGAAGCGTCGCGTTTAATCGTACTTTTTTTAGGATAGTTGGAGAAAGAAAATGGCTAGATATTTAGGTCCTAAGTTAAAGCTTAGTCGCCGCGAAGGTACAGATTTGTTCCTTAAAAGCGGTGTTCGAGCAATTGACACTAAATGTAAAATCGAAACAATACCAGGTCAACATGGCGCCCGTCGCGGTCGTTTATCTGACTACGGTATTCAGCTTCGTGAAAAACAAAAAGTTCGTCGTATATATGGCGTACTAGAAAAACAATTCCGCAACTACTATAAAGAAGCGGCTCGTCTAAAAGGTAATACAGGTGAAAACTTGTTACAACTTTTAGAGAAACGTCTTGATAACGTAGTATACCGTATGGGCTATGCAAGCACTCGTGCTGAAGCTCGTCAACTAGTTAGCCATAAAGCTATCGTAGTTAACGGTGTTGTTGTTAATATTCCATCTTTCACTGTTAAAGCCGAAGATGTAGTTTCTGTACGTGAAAAGTCTAAAACTCAAGCGCGTATTATCGCTGCTTTAGAATTAGCTGAGCAACGTGAGAAGCCAGTTTGGGTTGAAGTAGATAACAAGAAACTTGAAGGCGTTTTTAAACGTGTTCCTGATCGTTCTGACTTGTCTGCCGAAATTAATGAACAGTTGATTGTTGAACTTTACTCTAAGTAAAGTTGCACTTTAAGAGAGGACATAATGCAGGGTTCTGTAACCGAATTCCTTAGACCACGATTGGTTGATATCGAAACTGTTAGTGCTACTCGCGCTAAAGTAACTTTAGAGCCATTAGAGCGTGGTTTTGGTCACACTTTAGGTAATGCGTTACGCCGCATTCTTTTATCTTCAATGCCAGGTTGTGCGGTAACTGAAGTTGAAATTGACGGTGTACTTCATGAGTACAGCAGTAAAGAAGGTGTGCAAGAAGACATCATCGAAATATTGCTTAACCTTAAGGGACTAGCTATAAGTTTAGAAGGCAAAGATGAAGCTGTTCTTACCTTAACTAAGTCCGGTGAAGGCCCTGTAACGGCTGCCGATATCCAACATGATGGTGATGTAGAAATTGCAAACCCAACACATGTAATCTGTCATTTGACAGGTGATGGCTCTATCAGTATGCGTATAAAGGTTGAAATGGGACGTGGTTATGTTCCAGCTTCAGCTCGACGCGATGCCGAGGAAGAAGATCGTGCAATCGGACGTTTGTTAGTTGATGCTTCATTCAGTCCCGTTGTAAGAATTGCCTATGATGTTGATTCTGCACGTGTTGAACAGCGTACAGATTTGGACAAATTGGTCTTAGACATGGAAACTAACGGAACGTTAGATCCTGAAGAAGCAATTCGTCGCGCTTCAACAATTTTAGCTGAACAGCTAGATGCGTTTGTTGAGCTTCGTGATGTGACTGAAGTAGAGCCAAAAGAGGAAAAACCACTGTTTGATCCTATTTTGCTTCGTCCTGTTGATGACCTTGAACTTACTGTTCGTTCAGCAAACTGCTTAAAAGCAGAAGCAATACAATATATTGGCGATTTAGTACAGCGTGCTGAGGTTGAGCTTCTTAAAACACCTAATTTAGGTAAGAAGTCTTTAACTGAAATCAAAGACGTTTTGGCGTCTCGTGGTTTGTCTCTGGGCATGCGCCTAGAAAACTGGCCACCAGAAAGCATAGCTGATAACGACTAAGTCGATCATCGTTTTTTAATAGTTGAGATAAGGATTAACTTATGCGCCATCGTAAAAGCGGTCGCCAGTTAAACCGTAATAGCAGTCATCGCCAGGCGATGTTCCGCAATATGGCAAGTTCATTAGTTAAGCACGGTTTGATTAAAACTACTGTTGCTAAAGCTAAAGAACTACGTCGCGTTGTTGAGCCACTAATTACATTGGCCAAAACCGACAGCGTAGCAAATCGTCGTTTAGCATTTGCTCGCACACAAGATAAAGAAGTAGTTGGTATTTTATTTAACGAACTTGGTGCTCGTTACCAAGAACGTCCAGGTGGTTACACTCGCATTTTAAAATGTGGTTTCCGTACTGGTGATAAAGCACCTATGGCTTACGTTGAACTTGTAGACCGCCCAGCAGCTGAAGAAGCCGCTGAAGTAGTTGAAGAAGTTAGCGCAGAAGCATAATTTAGTTTTTACTAAATTTATTTCTGTCGGAATTGAAAGCGGAGCTTAGGCTCCGTTTTTTTGTGTCTAAAAAGCACCAATAAGTGCTAAAAACTTGACCCACCACTTAATACCTCGTATAACAATTACCCACGCAAAAATAGGTCTATACACTTTATGTCAGCACGTAACCCGATTATTGCCGTTACAGGTTCTTCAGGGGCTGGTACCTCTACGACGATTGAATCGTTTGAACATATATTTCGAACATTAGGTATCATATCGGCAACAGTTGAAGGTGATAGCTTTCATCGATATTCGCGCCCGGAAATGGACTTAGAGAAACGTAAGGCAAGAGAAGACCAACGTAATATCAGCTATTTTGGTGATGCAGCTAATGATTTTGGAGCGTTAGAAAAACTGTTTAAAGATTATTCTGAAACCGGTAAGGGAAAGATACGTAGATACTTACATACGTTTGATGAAGCCGTACCATATAATCAAATGCCAGGAACTTTTACCCCGTGGGAGGAGTTGGGTGATGGTACCGATTTGCTGTTCTATGAAGGTTTACATGGCGGTGTCGTGACCGAGAAAAATGATGTGGCTAAACATGTTGATTTACTTATTGGTATGGTGCCGATTGTTAACCTTGAATGGATCCAAAAAATAATACGTGATACCAATAAACGCGGCCATAGTCGTGAAGCTGTAACAGCAAGTATTGTTCGAAGTATGGAAGATTATATTTCTTTCATTACTCCTCAATTTTCACGAACTCATGTTAACTTTCAACGAGTTCCTACCGTTGATACTTCAAATCCTTTTAGTGCCAAAGCAATTCCAACATTAGATGAGAGCTTTGTTGTCATTAGATTCAGAGATTCGACTAATGTTGATTTTCCGTATTATTTAAGCATGATTGATGGTTCGTTTATGTCGCGGATGAATACACTTGTGGTCCCGGGTGGAAAGATGGGCTTGGCGATGGAGTTGATATTAACACCGTTAATTAAAGAATTAATGGATAAGAAAACTGAAGCAAATAAGCAACTAGATTGGATGAGTGATTTATAACATAGCATTCACAAGTGTTAACTGATAGGTGTGTCAACTTTCTAAACACACCCCAGTGGTAGCTAGACCTTTATAGTAGCTCTAATAACGTAATCAACAGCGTGCAATTATTTACATTATTGTTGTGGAGATATGATCTTAAAGTCATGTGTGATGTTGACAGTTTTATTTAGCATAAGAGCTACAGAGCAATATTTATCTGCAGATAAATTAACCGCTCGTTCAACATGTTTCTCACTAACTTCAGTACCCTCAATAACAAAATGTAAATGGATATCTGAAAACAACCTAGGCACAGAGTCGACGCGTTTGGCTGTTATCTCGACTTTACAATTTAGAATGGGTTGTCGTGCTTTTTTGAGAATGCTTACCACATCAACTGATGAACATGCACCTAAAGATAAAAGCACATTCTCCAATGGACTCGGTGCTAAAGAACCCGCATTTGCATCTAATACCAATGAGTGACCACTTTCCGATGTCGCTAAAAATAGCTCATCACTAATCCATTTAACTTCTGCTTTCATTATGTTGTCCAAAGTGTTTTTAGTGGTAATATTGTATGGAATTCATGAATGATTAGCTAGATTGTATAGTGGAATTAATCGTGAAATTATATTTATTGAACCTTGAGCAGACATAAATATGGCGCACCCAGCAGGAGTCGAACCTGCGACCTCTGCCTCCGGAGGGCAGCGCTCTATCCAGCTGAGCTATGGGTGCATATTGAAATGATTTTAGCGCGGGAAATAGTATAGAGTATCGTCGTTTATGTCTAGCATGAATATGTATTTATTAGCTAAGTATTTAAATAGGATTTATTTATAATTAATAATCTTAACAATTGGCGATTTTACTTGTTGTATTTTGCAATGAGTTGCCTTTCTATTGCTATTGCTAATCCTAACATTGAAAAAGATGTACTTTCATCATGAAGATGCCTAAAGTAAAGGCTATAATATCTTTTATCTCAATATCCCATAAGTAAAAACTTGGCTATGAAATTACTCCTTATTGCATTTAATCTATGGTTCTTCTTAATGACACAACCGCTACTAGCTCAATCTTATGATACCGAGGTTATTAAAGCTGAACTCTATAACAATACGGTACAACGTACCGGTAAGTTGGACTATAGACGAACATTAAGTCTATCATTTAAAAGTGCAGGTTATTTGGCTCAGCTTAATGTCGATGAAGGCGAAACGTTCGAGCAGGGGCAATTACTTGCATCGCTAAACGTAACCGAATTGCAAGAAGAAAAGAATTCATATTATGCGCAATTAACGCAAGCAAAGCGTGATGTTAAACGTATTAACCGTTTAATGGATGAAAAATTGGCGTCTGAACGTGATTTAGATATGGCGATGACAGAAGTTGAGACAATACGAGCTGCATACCAAGTTGCTTATTACAATTTAGAACAAGCACAAATCTATGCACCGTTTTCAGGTGTTGTTTTAGCTAGAAATACCGAGTTGGGTGAGTTGCAAAGCCCAGGGCAAGCCGCTCTACAAGTTGCAAAACTTGATTGGGTAGTTAAAGTCGCTTTAACAGGGCAAGAAATTAGTCAAGTGCAGTTAGGGCAGTCTGTAAAAGTATCAATACGTCAACGCGGTATCATCGAAGGTGTAATTAGCAAAATACCAGCAATTGCCAATAGCGAAGACAATTTATTTACTATTGAAGTTTTATTACCAAAAACAAACAATCGAATGATAGCAGGACAACTTGCTAGTGTGAGTATCGCTTTTGAAAATGATTATTTTATTTATCGATTACCTATAGCCGCACTGGTTGCTGTTGACGATGATGGCAAAGCCATTATTGTTGCAAAATCTATGGCAAGCACAGAGTTTACTCAGCAGAGCTTCGAGGTATTTGAGTTAGATAATGATTATGTTTACTTACGTGCTAATCGTAACGATGAACCGTTAACGGTAGTTACGCAAGGTTGGCAAAACTATTCACTAGATGGGCAGTAGTCATTATGTTTCTTCCTCGTGTTGCTATAAAGAATGCTCAGTTTACCTTTACTATTGTTATCCTTTTGGTACTTGTCGGCATTGTGTCATATTTTCATATGCCTCGCTCTGAAGACCCTCAATTTGATATCCCCATTACCTTACTTGAAATTATCTACCCAGGCGCTTCACCAACGGACATAGAAACCTTAGTTGTTGACCCTTTAGAGGAGGAGTTCGCTGAAATTGAGGGGATCAAAAAGATAGAGTCTCAAATTAAAAATGGTGGTGCTAGAATCGAGGTCACTTTTTTATACGGTAGTGATCCCAATGCAGCATACAATGAAGTAAAACAAGCCGTATCAACCGTAAAGCCAACATTACCTGAGGGTGTGCAAGATGTTTTAGTATTGAAGGCTACGCCGACCAGTGTCGCTATTATTCAATTAGCGCTTTGGAGTGATTCAACTGATTATAAAAAAATGGAATTTCATGCTAAGCAGCTTGAGAAACGTTTAGAGGCGATTGAGGCAGTAAAAAAAGCTGATATTTGGGGCTATCCTACACAAGTTGTAGCAGTAGATCTTAACCTTACTATGTTAAAGCATTACGGTATCAGTGTGGCAACTATTAATGCCTTGCTACAAAAGCGAGCAATAAATATTACGCCTGGTTTTGTTGATGCTAATACACGCAGATTTAATGTAAAAACCAGTGGTAATTTTCAACATCTTGATGAACTGAATAATACAGTTGTATTTTCCAATGAGAGTGCGGTTATTCGTTTAAAAGATGTTGCTAACGTTCAGTTCTCGAGTCGTGAGGCTAATTACTTAGCTTACTATGACGGTAAGCCAGTCATCTTTTTAACAGCAGAACAAAGAATGAATACCAATATATTCGCTCTCACTAAAGCCATTGATGAAGAAATTGCTGCATTTAGGCAAACCTTACCTGACACCATAAAAATAGCGACACTTTTTAAGCAATCCGAAGGGGTGGAAAATCGTGTTAATGGCTTCTTTGATAATTTATGGCAAGGTCTTGTGTTAGTTGGGTTAATGTCCCTGATTTTTTTAGGCGTTCGAGAAGCGGTGGTTGTTATTATTGCTATCCCGTTGTCATTTTTAATCGCCATTGGATGGCTAGACTTTGCAGGCTTTGGCTTACAACAAATGTCAATTGTTGGTCTTATTATCGCGTTAGGTCTCCTCGTTGATAACGCTATTGTAGTAACCGAAAGTATTCATCGAGAAAAGAAAAAGACAGCTGATTTGGTTGAAGCTTCTACGTCAGGCACCAGCAAGGTTGGCTGGGCGATCACTAGTGGTACTGTCACCACTATGCTAGCTTTTTTACCTATGCTGATGTTAGCGAGTGATACTGGAGATTTTGTGCGCTCTATGCCGGTAACCGTAGTGCTCGTCTTGTTGGCTTCTTTGTTGGTTGCTTTAACTGTTACCCCATTACTCGCCAGTAAATTTTTCAGTCGTAAAGAAAGTAAAATTAAAACATTACAATTTTATGTCAATAGTTTTGCTGAACGATATTACACAACATGGCTTAGTCGCTTAATGAACGCTAAATTGTTGATGCTAATAGGGGCTTTTATTGCACTATTTGCTATGGCTTCGCTGTTTGGGCAAGTTGGCGTTAGTTTGTTTCCAAAAGCTGAAAAGTCAATGCTACTTATTGATGTTGAAACACCGGCTAATTCATCGTTAGATTATACCAATAAAGTTATGCATTCGATGACTGAATTTATTGAAACTCAACCTTATGTCGATAAAATAGCACTTAATGTTGGTAACTCTAACCCTCGAATTTATTACAATGAAATCCCTAAGCGTGGTGTAGCCAGTTATGGGCAACTACTCTTAGTATTAAAAGCTTATGATGAAAAAGAAGTTAATGCATTAGTGTCAGCATTACGAGCAGAGTTCTCTAAATGGCATCAAGCAAAAATTACTGTAAAAGAGTTTACTCAAGGTCCGGTTACCGACCAACCTATTACAGTAAGGTTAATTAGTGAGTCATTGTCAGATCTTGAGCGTGTAGCTGCAGACTTGCAAAATAAAATTGCTTCAATACCTGGTGCGATCAATATCGATAACCCTATTGGCATTGCCAATACTGAATTAGCGTTAGTAATTGACTATGATAAAGCTGCGCTTTCGGGGGTTGATATTAATCAATTAGATAATAGTATCCAGACTGCACTTTCTGGAACTTTTATCGGCCAGTTTAATGACAGCAACGGTGAAAACTATCCCATTCTGGTTCGTCGCCCTAAAAGTGATTTAGCCGGACTATCCGACATAACAATTGTCAACCAGCAAGGTAAAAATGTACCTCTAGGACAATTTGTTGAAATGAAGTTGCAAAAAGGGCGTACTGACTTTTTCCATTATCAAAAACTACGCATGGCCCGGGTATCTGCTGATGCAGCGCAAGGGTATTCCGTACAAGAAATAACCACTGAAGTAGTTAGTTATCTTGATAATTATCAATTACCCGCCGGTATGTATTACCTCTTGGGTGGAGAAGAAGAATCACGACAAGAATCTTTTGCAGGCTTGTCGCAAATAATGCTGATAACGGCTATTGGTATTTTTGCTATTTTAGTTCTTCAATTTAAATCATTTTTACAACCGTTAGTTATTTTTACATCAATTCCATTTGCCATGACCGGTGCTGTACTTGGTTTATACTTGACGGGCTTATCATTCTCTATGATGGCATTTATTGGCCTAATCAGTTTGTTTGGTATTGTGGTCAATAATGCAATTATTCTAGTAGATACCACCAATAAAAACTTGGCTGATAATATGACCAAGAAGCAGGCTATTTTATCAGCCAGTTCAACACGCTTTACGCCGATACTATTAACAACTATTACCACTATCGGTGGTTTATTACCATTAACATTATTTGGCGGTAGTTTGTGGCAACCGCTGGGTGTAGTCATTATTTCAGGTTTATGTATTTCAGCTGTAGCTAGCTTTATTATTGTGCCAATTTTGACCGAATTATTTACAAAAACGATGGATAGTGAGCTATAAATTATGGATTTTATTGGCTTAATAGGTTTTTCCTTGGCAAGTGCTGCTTATGCATTATTTGCCTTGTTAGTTATAGCAGCCCGTAATAGTAGTTTACTCGCGCGTTGGGTACTCTTTTGTACTTTGATTACTCTAGCAAGTAATTTAGTGGCAGCATTGCAAATTAAGCTTGGGTTTAGCTTGCAGTGGGCCATGCTATCAGATGGTTTTGAAATTGCCTGTTGGTCTTTATTAATTATATTATTTAATACTGAACATCGTAATTTACGAGCACTGATCGGTAATTATTATGTTCGACAATATTTTGCGGTTTGGTTCCTTCTGATGTCTGGGTGTTGGCTAGCAAGTTATTGGTTAAATTATTCTTATGAATACATATTTCTACTTTTTATTGTCCTTAACCTTTGGATGTTGGTACTACTAGAGCAGTTATATCGTAATGCTAATTTACAAGTACGCTGGGCTATTTGGCCTTTGGTTATTGCTTTAGCTAGTGTCAGTATTTTTGACTTTGTGCTTTATGCTCAAGCAACCATGGTTGATGGTATTGATTTTGATTTTTGGTATAGCCGTGGCTATTTAGCATTATTTATTGTGCCATTATTGCTCATTAGCACACGACGAGTAAAAAATGGCGAAGTACGTATTTTTGTCTCCCGCAATGTGGTTTTTTACAGCTCAATGTTGATGATCGCGGGCGGGTATCTGTTACTTATGGCATTCGCAGGCTACGTGATTAATTATATGGGAGGCGAGTGGGGTAGCCTAGTTAGTATCGGCTTTTTAATGCTTAGCAGTATTGTATTAGTTGCACTTTTGATTACAGAATCCTTACGTAGAACTGTTAAAGTTTTCATTGCTAAAAACTTTTTTGCTAATAAATATGAATATCGAGATGAATGGCTAAATCTTATTGAAAAAATAGAAACCTCGAGTGGTGAAAGTCATTACGAAATGGCAACACATATTATGATGTCAAAGGTTGATGCTTTAAAAGGAGCAATAATAAAAAAAGTCTCGAATCAGCATTATCAAGTGCAATATAGTGATGGACTTGATATTGATGAGAATGTTGAAGAGCATTTATTAGAGGTTGGTAAATTTTGTCAACAACAAGGCTGGATTGTTGATGTAAATGAATATGAAGATGCACCTCTTATATATCCTAATTTACAGTTAGATGTTTCTTTATGTAGAAGTAAAAATATTCAAATTATCGTGCCTATTTTTATTGGTAAAGCATTCTATGGTTTATTTTTATTGGCTGATGAGAACAAAATCAAACAACTGAACTGGGAAGATAGAGATTTGTTATTTGCTGTCTCTAAACAATTAGGAAACTTTATTTCTCTGTATGAAGCGACTGATAAACTAAGTGAATCTAAGCAATTTGATGCCTTTAATCGCATGTCAGCATTTCTAGTTCATGATCTGAAAAATGTTCAAGCACAACTGGCGCTCATTACGGCCAATGGGCAAAAGCACCGTGATAATCCAGAATTTATCGATGATGTCTTCGAAACGGTTGAGTCAGCAACACAACGACTAGAAAAAGTATTATCACAACTGAGGAAAAAACAGGTTGAGCAGTCCTCGCATAGTCAGGTCGATTTAGCGACAATCGTTACAAAAGCGGTATCACAGTGTAATATCAGACAACCGAAGGTTGTATTTGATCAGCTAGGACCATGTGAAACTTTTATTGATAGCGAATCGTTTCAGTCAGTAATTCAGCATTTAATCCAAAATGCGCAAGAAGCAACCGCGAGTGACGGTTGGGTAAAAGTATCGCTCATTAAGAAGAAGCGCACCATTAGAATCATTATCGAAGATAATGGCTGTGGTATGAGTGAAGAGTTCATTAATTCACGTCTATTTCGACCTTTTGATACAACTAAAGGTAATGCTGGTATGGGGATTGGTGTCTTTGAAGCCAAACAATTCTTCGAAAGCATGGCGGGTATTATTAAAGTGGAAAGTATGCCCGAGCAAGGCACAACTTTTACTATTGATTTACCATTAAGATTAACAGGCTCCGTAAGTAGTCAAGATTTACCATAAGGATTTTATTGAAATGGAAAAATTGCTAATCGTAGATGACGATAAAGGTATCCAGAAACAATTGAAGTGGAGCTTATCGGACTATGATGTTGTACTAGCAGATGATCGTCAAAGTGCCATTGCAGCTGTACGACGCCACGAACCAAAAGTTATTACTTTAGATTTGGGGTTACCACCTGATGAAGCTAATGCGTCTGAAGGCTTAGCCGCACTACAAGAAATCCTGACTATCGCACCACATAGTAAAGTTATTGTTATTACCGGTAATGATGATCGCACGAATGCGCTGGCGGCTATTGCTGCAGGCGCATATGATTTTTATCAAAAACCAGTCGATACAGAAGTGATCAATGTTATTGTTGCTCGTGCGTTCAGTGTTGCGGCGATTGAAGAAGAGAACCGTAAAATGCGCGCTGTTGCAGGCAGTGATATAGGTATCATTGGTAACAGCGAAAGTATTGACCGCTTACGTATGATGGTTAAACGTATTGCTCCAACAGCCATTACGGCTTTGCTGTTAGGTGAAAGTGGCACAGGTAAGGAAGTAACAGCAAATGCCGTTCACTTAGCCAGTGATCGTAAAGATAAACCCTTTATTGCTATCAATTGTGCCTCAATTCCTGAAACATTATTGGAAAGTGAGTTATTTGGCTTCGAAAAAGGGGCATTTACTGGCGCACATCGCACGACTAAAGGGAAAATAGAATGTGCCGAGGGTGGTACGCTGTTCCTTGATGAAATAGGCGATATGCCATATAGCCTACAAGCTAAATTGCTACGATTTTTGCAAGAAAAATGTATTGAACGTCTTGGTGGTCGTCAAGAAATAGCGGTCGATGTTAGGGTTGTTTGTGCTACTAATCAGAACCTTGAGCAAATGGTTGCAGATAAAACCTTTCGAGAAGATCTATTTTACCGAGTGAGTGAAATTACTTTAAATATTCCTCCTTTGAGAGATAGAGATGAAGACGTTATTATCTTGGCGCAGTACTTTCTTCAACACTATGCTAAAGAATATAAGCGTAACGTTAAAAGCTTCTCTGCTGATGCTTTAAGCGCAATAAAAGGTCATAGATGGCCAGGTAATATTCGTGAACTTCAGAATAAAGTCAAAAGCTCGGTCATTATGACCACAGGTACACAGGTCACGGCAATAGATTTAGGATTTTTTGATCAGCAAGATACTAGCTTTGAGTTGTCCTTAAATTTAAGAGTTGTACGTGAACAAGCAGAGTCTATTGCAATACAAAAGGCTTACGCATTAGCCGATGGTAATATGTCTAAAACAGCAGAGCTATTAGGGGTTACTCGCCCAACGTTATATTCTTTGATTGAGAAATATGAGTTAACTATTAATGATTAAGTGCTACAGGTATAAATGTATACTCTGATATATAAAAAGCCGCTTTAAAGCGGCTTTTTATATATTATTTATCGATAACAAGAGGTGACCTCTATTAATCTTTTGGTGCCGCCTCAGTCGCTTCGACAGCTTCAGTATACAGGCGACTTTTATGCTTGAGCATTTTATCTACGTAGCGAGCCATTTTTATTTTTTCTTTGATATTGCTTTCCAAAATATCTTCCACTTCTCGTAATATTTCTTTGATGTTCTCAACTTTTCCTGAAGAATTGACTACAACTTGATTCGGCTCATTGCTGGCGAGATCTGCAGCATTAAGTGAACCTGTTAGCTCAACCTCCATTTCTTGTGCTACTTCATTGATTGCTTCAGTAGTAATGCTATCAAGCTCCTCTAGGAAGCCAAATAAAAGTAATCTATCAACAAAAATGTTGATTTTGCGTGGCACGCCAAGCGTTTTTTCGTGGATAAGTTCAAAAGCAGCATCTGAAAATAGTGCATTTTTATTACAGCCAGCTTGATGCAATCTATGATTAATATATTCTTTTACTTCTTCTTTTGATAAAGGTTTCAAGTGAGCTGAAGCGATAATACGTTGTCGAAATTGCTCCATATTTGGCGCTTGAATGATAGCTTTTAATTCTTCCTGTCCGAGTAAGAAACTTTGAATTAAAGGCTTATTGTCTAACTGAAAGTTTGACAACATGCGTAATTCTTCCACTGTTTCGCTGGGTAGGTTTTGTGCCTCATCGACAATTAATAAAGCTCGTTTACCTTGTTGGTGCAATTGTATTAAAAACTTTTCAATGCCTTGTAATAGATCCGCTTTACTATCACCTATCACAGTAATATTAAATTCTGAAACCACTAATTCAAGTAACTCTTGTGGGTTAAGTTTAGTCGTTACAAGTTGTGCGGCAACAATACTCGAATCGCCGAGGTTATTTAATAAGTTACGGGCGATAGTGGTTTTTCCGGTTCCTATTGGTCCCGTTACGACGATAAAACCTTCACCTTGATCTAAACCGTATTGGAGATATGATAGAGCTCTCTGATGATGGCTTGATGCAAAAAAGAATCTAGGATCTGGGCTCAGTTGAAATGGTCTTTCTTTAAAACCATAGTAATTTTCATACATACTGCTAAAAGCCTTTGGTAATTTTAGCGCTGATACGACCTTCTTGGTAGTTTAGTACCGCACTATTAGAGTTTCTATTTAAATAACTGACAGTGAAATCAAACGATAAGGCACTATTTAATGATTTTTCGTAGGTTATTTCGTAAAGCCTGTAGCGATCGATTCGCTCTGATTCAGTATCAATTTGTAAGTTGGTTTCTGTGTATGAAATATCTAAACTTAGGTTAGAACGACTACTAATATCACGTCTAACATTTAGGCTCGCTGCACTGTTTTCATCTTCAATACGAGTCTCTAGGTTGTCTCTTTTTTGTTTATTGGCATTTAGGGTAATCGTCGTGCGCGCTAGTGCTAATGTAGAGTTCCAAGTTAAGGTTTTATTGAGCGAGAAAACATTGTCTTCCACTAAGGTAAAATCTTGCAGCGGAAATATTTGATAGCCTGGATTATCAGGATCATTAGGGTTATCAGGAAATATATTACTGCCATCTTTTAGAGTACATTCTTCGAACGAGTCAATATTACTATTGGGGCAGAAGTAATAGCCGATAATGTTCACGGCAAAGTTATTTCGAGTTAGTGTTTGAATATCTTCAACATAACTCACAGTATTGGTTAAACGTTTATTACGGTGGGTAAAATTAAGACCATAGCTGTCGCCATAAAATCGTTCAGAAAAACTTGCTTCTAACCTTGTACGAGCGGAAGGTTGCCATGTGATTGATGCGTTTATATATTCTTTTTGCTCATCACCGTCTAAATCTAGTTTATTACCAATAGGCTTATTGTATGAAGTATCTAAATAAAGTCTTGGTGAAATTAACCAACGAAGACCTAATCCATATGAATTTGATTCAATGGTTTGATTTGGGTTGCTTAAATTACCACTATTATCTTCATTATAATAACGCAGAAAAGGGTTGATTTTATAGTCGGTAATCAAGCCGAATTTTACTTCACTTTCACTCAACTTACCCTCTTGGCTATTATTTTTTAGCTCTTGATAGTTATGCTGCAAGTCCCAAAAAAAATGCCGAGCACCTTTACCATTTGTACCTTCTAGATTTGCTATTACACCTTGCCTGTCACCTATATCGTCTTCTGAGTCTGTTTGGTTATAGGCCAATGCAGAGTTGATAATAAAGGCACTGTTATTGATATTATATTCAATACCACCTCGGTAAGTGCCTACTTGAACAGTGTCTGCGGATACTATGTCAGCTAAAGCATTTCTACTGCCATTTCTTGACTGATTACTGATGTCAGCAGAGCCAACTAATATAATACCGTTAGGCCAAAGCTGTAATCTAAGGTCGCTAGTAATGGTGTGGAAGTCATCATCAAGGTCATGGTTATGGCTATATGATGCATAGGTGCTTTTTGATGAAAAATTAAATATAGCATTACGCGCTTTATACGTAGAATCTAGATTGATACCTGCCTGACTAACCAAACTAGACTGTTCGTTATTGGTAACTAAGCCAACATTATCTGTATAAGTTTCATCGATTAAAATGCTTGGCTCAAATTTCCATTCACCAGCAAAGGCAATGTTGGAACAAACCAATGAGAGGAAAATCGCACTAAATTTAGTCTTTTGCGCCATATCCGTAACCGTAATAGCCATACAAGTCCTTATGAGATCTTATTGCTTTATTGAGTACTAGCCCTAATGCTAAATCTTCATTGAGGTGTTCTGTCGCAAACTTTATGTCAGCAATAGAAGTCTTTGATTCTTCAACAACAATTATCGCTTGTCCCATTAAATTAGCTAATACCAGTGTTTCTGTGACCCCAATCAATGGTGGACAATCAAAAATAACAATTCGATCGGGATAACGATTAGCTAATTCATTCGCTAATGTCGCCATTTTTTCACTGGCTAATAACTCATTAGATAGATGATGGGGCTTGCCAGCAGGGATGAGTTTAAGTTTATCGATATCGGTATTGTAAAGTATGTCACTAACCTGTTTCGATTTACCAAGCAAGTAGTCGATAATCCCGGGTTGCTCCGCTATACCTAACTCGCGAATTACACTAGGTCGTAAAACATCAGCATCAACTAGTAGCACAGTTTTATCCTGCTCTAAGGCAATACTTAAGGCTAAATTGATAGCAACGAAGGTTTTTCCTTCGTTTGGTTTAGCGCTACTCACCATAATTAAGTTGCTATGTTCAAGAGTTTTAGAGGCGTTACCAAAAGCGTTATTTAACAGTTTGCGCTTAATCTGGCGAAATTCATCCTTAATACTTTTTCGTGTTCCGTTATCAATTAAATAACCACGTTCGGCTAAGCCAGTTTTATCAAGGGATAAGGCTGCTTTTTGATCTACTTTTACTGCTGTTTCATTGTTGCTTAACTCCTGAGTTTCAGGTTCAACAATAGGTGAACGTTCAGCAGCTTTTTGTTGTTTGGCTAGCGCTTTTTCTATGATACTCATAACTTATAAAATTCCTCTGATCGGCGCTAATATGGCATTAGGTGCTATGGCATAAAGTATAAAAAACGCTAGCATTATTAGTAAAACACTATTAGAAATTATAAAAATTAATGTTTTCTTTCTGTGCCACTTTTGTAAACCAAGGTTCTCAGACGCTGAAACAATTCCAAATACAGGTATCCCAGTAGCTTTAGAAGCTTGCATGCTAGACGTTACCACAGGGTTAATTTGGCTAAACAATAGTGATAAACCGACACCAACACCAAAAGCAAAAATAGTTGAGCCAACTAAGAATAAAATACGTTTCGGACCTGCTGGTTCAGTAGGGGCTCTTGGAGGGTCAATCACTCTAAATTGAATAGGGTTAGTCGTTTCGTCTGCTTGTTGAGCTAATTGAGCTGTTTCTTTACGGTTAAGCAACTCTTCATATTTATCTTTAGTAATTTCATAGCCGCGGTTAAGTGAGGTCAATTCAGCTTCAATTTCTGGCAGAATATGAATTTTACTTTCCAAGTCCTTTACTTGCTCTCGGTAATCATTTGCTCTGACATTAGTGGATGCAATTTGATTTTCTAATTGATTGACTTGAATTTGTAATTGTTGAATAACAGGATTTTGACTGGTAGCAAGTTTATTACTTCCATCTTTAGTCGTACTTAAATACTCTTCAATTTCTTTGCTGCGTTGTTGCGTTAGGTGCTCTAGTCTACGTTTAACTTCTTTCACATCGGGGTGCATTTCGGTATAACGCAATTGCAATGAATCTAGCGATGCTTCTAACTCAGATATACGATCATCATAAGTCGTTTGAATACTATTAGAATTCATGATGTTATTTTGCGAATTCGTTGTATCGACAGGAGACGTACTCAATTGTGCTTTAGCAGATTTTAGTTGAGTCTTTTGTTCCAATAAATTTAGCTCAATTATCTTTAATTGCTCTTTAACAATATTGAGTTTTTGGTAATAACCACCGTATTGATCAGGTAATACACCACTATATTTTTGTTTAAAGCTAGTTAGTCGGGATTCGGCAGCTAAAAGACGGTTTTCATACTCTTTAATCTGAGTATCTAAAAATTTCTGCGCTGAGGTTGAGTCACTACGATTCTCACCTAAAGTATTTTCAATAAATACCGTTAATGCTGAGTTAACAACATTTTTTGCCATTTCAGGATCTTTGTTTTTATAGGTGATGGTAAAGATGTTCTCATTTCTCCCCCCCGTTTTTCTAATAATAATATCTGTTTTTAAGTCTTCGATTAATTCTTCATAAGCTTCAGGCGTATTAGCTTGTACGTCTAAATCTGTCATACGGGTAATACGCTCAAGATTAGGGCGGCTTAACAGCGTCTTAATCATTAAGCGAATTTGTACTTCGGGATCAGTTTTAACTGTTAGACCTTTTAATAACGGGCCTAAAATTGACTGTGTATCAGCGTAGATTCTAGCTTCAGATTCATAAACATTATCAAGCTGTGAAATAAATACCCATGCTAATGGGCATATCAACCAAGTTGAAATAATGATAAATCGGCGTTTAAGCCAGATACCTTTAAGATAATCTACAATTTGCTCTATAATTTCTTGCATTCCCGACCTCTAAAACAGGGTAAATAACTCTATTGCGCTTAAAACCATGTCTCAGGTATTACAATAATATCACCAGGTAATACATCAACGTTTGCTGATATCTCACCGTTTTTAATTAAATCTTCTATAAAAATATCGTATTGTTTTTGTTTACCATTTTCTACTCGCACCAATACCGCCCCGTTGCCATTGGCAAACTCTGTTAAACCACCAACACGGATCATTACGTCTAGTAATGTCATATGCTGAATATAATTAACGGCTTGGGGTTCAGTTGCTTCACCAATAACACGTATTTGCTCACTAAATGGTCCAACAAAATCATTTACGGTGACTGTCACAACAGGATCTCGTAAATAAGTGGCGAGGATTTGTTCAATTGAACGGGCCAGTTCTGTAGGGGTTTTGCCTGATACCGGAATATCTTCGACCAGTGATGTAGTGATCATACCGTCAGGTCTAACTATAAATGTGCCGGAAACTTCAGGGTTGCGCCAAACAAAAATATTCACTACATCACCAGCACCGATAAGGTATTTGTATGAATCAACGTCAGTGGTGGTAGATTGATGAATTTTTGCCGGTGGCAGTGTGGCTGAACTACACCCAGCTACTATGTAAGCCAGTGTAAGAAATAGAAGCGCTTTTAATGTATTAGTCATGCTTTTTTCCATGGTATTAACCTTTTTATTTACAACTGTTTTTATATGTAAGCTTACCGATTGTATTTGATTTTTACATTTGATGCACATTATAAATTTTTGTAAATAATGTGTCATCGCTGTATTTTAAATATGCGATGTTTACATTTACCTAGTAATCAATTCTAATATACAACTTAAAAAGTAAAAGTGTCTAATGTTGGTTTATTTTTCTCACTAGAAAGGAACTTTCTAACCATATGTCTAGTCCTAATTTCCGTGATTTATCTGCGGGTAGCAAATCTTTAGTCTTAATTGAGTTTGTCTGCTTTGCAAGTGCGCTATTGTTGAGCTTATATCTTAATAATTTATTAAATTTTGTTACTTTTGATATAGAAAGCATTGCCCTTAATATCTTATTTATTCATGCCATAGTTTTTGCTCTAGTCGTGCAATTGTCATCGTTAGCAATGGGGCTTTATAACTCAAAATTAAGAGAAAACTTTAGAGGGGTGGTGAGAAGGTTATTGGTTTCTGTTGCAATAGGCTTCTTTATTGTTTCATTAATTAATCCATTTTACGGTTCGGGTTCACTAGCCATTGAACTACTTGCTACATCATCTTTAATTAGCTTGGTTATCGCTAGTGGAGTAAGGTACTTAACGCTGCAAATTGATTTTTTTGGCTTCAACAAACGTAATGTTCTTGTGTTAGGTGCTGGCGAACGTGCATCAATCATTGAAAAGCGTATGCGTCGTGATGTTGATCGCCAAGGCTTCTTTATGCACGGTTTCGTCATCATGAATGGTGATACTGAAAACGGTATTGTCAATGAAAATAGAATCACTTTAACCAGCTCGTTAGTAAATTACGCTCTAGAGCATCAAATTGATGAAATAGTTGTTGCCAATGATGAACGACGCGAAAACCTGCCTGTTGATGAACTCTTTGCTTGTAAGATAAGAGGAGTCGAAGTTACTGAAATTCTAGATTTTATAGAGCGTGAGACCGGCCAAATAGCGGTCAATCTAATTTATCCTAGCTGGGTGATTTATTCTAATGGCTTTGCGTCGGCTAATCACCTTCGCAATACATTGGATTGGGTTTTTAACGCCACTATGGGGTTCTTTTTATTCTTAGTTACTTGGCCAGTAATGCTAATTACAGCTTTACTTATTAAGCTTGATGAGGGCTTTAAAGCGCCAATATTCTACTCCCAAGAACGTGTCGGTTTAGATGGCCAAGCATTTAGTATTGTTAAATTTAGAAGTATGCGTATCGATGCTGAAAAAAATGGTGCGCAGATGGCATCAGAAAATGACGATAGAACCACAAAAATTGGTAAATTTATACGTAAATATCGAATTGATGAATTGCCACAGATTTTTAATGTTATGCGTGGTGACATGGGCTTTGTTGGCCCACGTCCTGAACGTCCAGAGTTTGTGCAGCAACTTATTAAGAATATACCTTACTATAACGAGCGTCATAACGTGAAGCCAGGCTTAACTGGTTGGGCACAATTGAAATATCCTTATGGTGCTACTGAAGAAGATTCATTAGAAAAGCTAAAATACGATCTGTACTATATTAAGCATCGTAGTTTTTTACTTGATTTACTTATTTTGATTAGAACAGTAGAAATCGTTTTGTTTGGTAAAGGTAGATAGTTTTTGATTGTCTGTTTAGACATTTTGATGTCGTAGTATTCATTTTAGTAGAAGGAAGTTCAGTTGAAAGTTTTGCATGTATTGGAATATTCAAGGCCAAACATAAGTGGTTACTCTTTGCGTTCTGATGCAATTATTCGCCACCAACGTAAAATAGGTATAACGACTAATCAACTGACTAGCCAAAGATATCAAGACTTTAAAGCAATGGAAGAAGATGTTGACGGTGTTGTTTATCTGCGTACTGAAAAATCTACTTCCGTGCTTACTAAAATTCCTTTTATAAATTATTTATTGCACATAAATCATCTAGCTAAACGTATTGAAAAGGCAGTGTTAGTTGATAAGCCTGATGTAATTCAAACCCATTCTCCTATGTTTAATGCCTTAGCGGCTGTTAAAGTAGGCAAAAAATACAATATTCCTGTTACTTATGAAGTTCGAGCTTTGTGGGAGGATGCCGCTGTCGATACCGGAAAAACAACAGAAGGCAGCTTTAAATATCGTATGATTAAAGCGATAGAGCAAAGTGCTTTTGAAAAAGTTGATGCCGTTAGTTGTATTTGTGCAGGCCTTAAAGCAGACATCATCAAAAGAAATATTCCTGAAAGTAAAATATTTGTCACGCCAAATGCGGTTGATATTAATAATTTTGTGCCTTCTTATCAACGTGATAGTGAACTCGAGCAGACCTTTAATTTATCAGGTAAAAAAGTGATCGCTTTCGTAGGTACTTTTTTTAAATATGAAGGCTTGTCTTACGCGATAGAAGCGATGGAAATAATTGCTAAAACGCGTGACGATATTCACCTACTGCTCGTTGGTGCTGGTAACGAGTTAGATAACCTAAAGCAACAAGTCAACCAAGCCAATTTAGAACAGTCAGTTACTTTTGTTGGACGAGTGCCTTTTGAGCAAGTAAGCCGTTATTACAGCCTGGCTGATGTGATGGTTTTCCCGCGCGAAAGTATTCGTTTAACCGAGTTAGTTACGCCCCTAAAGCCTCTAGAATCGATGGCGCAGTTTAAACCTGTGATAGCTTCTGATATTGGTGGTCATCGTGAATTGATAGCTGACGGTAAAACCGGCTTTTTATTCGAAGCAGATAACGCCTCTGCACTAGCATCTAAAATTATTGATGTTATTGATGATAAAGCTTTACTCGAAAAAGTCAGTGAGCAAGGGTTAGTATTTGTTCGTGAAGAGCGTAATTGGTTAAATACCGCAAAACAATACTTGCCTGTGTATGAAAGGCTTACTCAATAAATGCCGGTAACAAAAAAGCCCTTACTTATAATCACTAATTTATACCCTGTACCTTGGGGAGTAAATAGGGCTAGCTTTAATAAACAGCAGTTTGACTTAATCGCACAATCTCGAGATGTTAAGATAGTGCTGCTATTGCCTTGGAAAGAATGGTTAAACCACCGTACACAATGCCAAGGCTCAAAAAACATAAAATATTGTCCGTATTTTTATATTCCTAAATTTGGTCGCCGCTTCGTACCCGCTTTTCAATTTTTTTCTTTATTATGTTTTTTGCCTTGGATTAAAAAGCAACAATTTTCTGCCATTTTAGCTTCGTGGGGCTTTCCTGATGCTGTTGCTGTTTCAATGCTCAATAGGTTTATTAACTTACCTTTATTTGTCAAAGTACACGGCACCGATGTAAATGAAAATAGTCAATTCCCAGCTCGTAGTAATTTAATGAAGAATTGGTTGAATAAGGCCAATACTATTTTTTGTGCAAGCAAGGCGTTAGCAACTGTTTTACATGACAAAGGAATTGAGCAAGGCAAATTATCGGTTAACTATAATGGTGTAAACCCAGAAGTTTTTTATCCAATAGCACAAAAGCCACATTATCAGCACTTTGTTTTTGTTGGTAGTTTAATTAAAACCAAAGGCTGTAACGAGTTATTAGGCGCTTTTATTCAGTTGAAAGAAAAATTTCCTAAAATGGAGCTAGATATTTTAGGTGAAGGCCCGATGAAAGCTATACTGGCAGATAAAATCCTACAACATGGGCTCAGCGATAGTATTCGTTTAATTGGCTCAGTTCCTTTAGCGCAAGTTGCCCAATATACGCGCCAGGCTAATTTCCTGGTATTACCGAGTTACCGTGAAGGTGTACCTAATGTGTTGCTAGAATCTTTTGCAAGTGCAACCCCTGTTATTGCAACCAACGTAGGCGGTATTCCGGAAGTTGTTAATGATGACGTTGGCTTATTGGTTGAAGCAAAAAGTGAATTATCCTTGGCAAAGGCAATGGAAAAAGCGATGAATCAAACGTGGTCAACTGAAGCTATTCTTCAACACGCGAGTAAATTTAGTTGGCAGACCAATGTTCAGCATGTTTTAGACAAAATGGATAAATAGTGAAATATCTAAAAAGCGATATTAAGCAAAAACAACAAGTACTAACAGACGAAGGCTATCAAGTTTCAATGCTCAGAACATTAGTGAGCGATGGTACTTCTGCCAATGCCCTGTATCGCCTGACGAGTTGGTTAGTGAACTATAAACTAGCGCCTTTAGCGCTTATATCATTGTGGTTAAACAGAGTTATCAATGGCTGTGTTATTGGTGCAGCTGCAAAGTTTGATAAAGGTTTCGTGATTATGCACCCTGTAGGTGTAGTAATAAATTCAAAAGTTATTGGCGGTAAAAATATCATTGTTGAAAGTGGTGTTGTTATTGGTGATGAAAAAGGTCAGGCCCCAGTATTAGGTAGTAATATCTTTATTGGCGCAGGAGCAAAAATCATCGGTGGTATTACTATCGGTGATAACGTCAAAATTGGCGCTAATGCCGTTGTGGTAAAAGACTTACCTAGTAACGTAACTGCTGTTGGTATTCCAGCTAAAATAATCAATAAAGGCGCAGAAACATGTTAACTATTTTTTGGCTGTCTTTAAGTTTATTAGTCTATTCGTATTTTATTTATCCTTTATTATTAAAACTGCTTGTTAAGCCTAAGAGTATTGTCTTGCAAGACATAAAAGATTATCCCAGTGTCGACATTATAATTGCCGCTTACAACGAAGAATCATGTATTAAAGCACGAATTGAAAATGCTTTAGCGCAAGACTACGATGGTGAACTAAATATATTTGTTGCATCAGACGGTAGTAAAGATACTACCGGTGAAATTATCACTAGTTTTACTGACCCTCGTGTTAAAGCTTTTAACTTTCCTGAAAACAGAGGGAAAATATCTGTTTTAAACGATCTTATTGCGCAATCAAATGCTGATTACTTAGTGTTAACAGACGCTAATACAGATTTTAAGGCCGATGCAGTTGATATACTCATTAGAAGCTTTACTGATCAAGTTGGCGCTGTTTCAGGTGAATTAATTCTAGAAACTGATGACGGAAATCAAAACCAAGATGGACTCTATTGGCAATATGAACAACTCCTTAAAAGGTATGAATCAGCCCTAGGTGGTTTATTAGGCGCGAACGGTGCTATTTATGCAATTAAGCGCGAACTCTATGTACCGTTATCGAAAGACACAGTCGTTGATGACTTTTGTATCGTTATGAATGTTAAAAAGCAAGGTTACCATGTGCTTTATAACGATCTTGCCATTGCAACAGAAGAAGTCGCACCGTCACTTAAAGAAGAGTACGGGCGAAGAGTGAGAATAGGCGTCGGTAACTATAAAGCCTTTATGGTTAACTTATGGGCCTTATCACCTCTAAATGGTTGGTTCAGTTTATGTTATTGGTCACATAAAGTGTTACGTTGGTTCGCCCCCCATTTAATGCTCGTTATGTTACTAACAAATTTAGCATTGCTAGGTACACCATTCTATAACTTACTGTTTGTAGGGCAAGTGCTGTTTTACACACTCGGCCTTTATGGTCAGAAAAAAATAGATAATGGTGAAAAGGTCAGCGGTATTATTGCGATAGTCAGTTTTTTCTTATCGATGAATATTGCCCTAGGACAAGGTTTCTTAAAGTTTTTGAAAGGACATCAAAGCGGAGGCTGGCAAAGAACAGCTCGCACAGGAGATAAAAAATAATGTATGCTTTGTTAGTGTTGATCATTCTAGGTGTAGCGGCTTTTTGGTTTGTACTCAAAAAGAAGAATATGGACATCTGGTTTTTTTCTTACCTTAATAATGTATTAAGCCGACCTAAAGTTGATGGCCCAGTGCATGTTCTGTTTTGCTTTGTTGATCATTTTGAACCACAGTGGCGCAACGATGATCTTGAAATAGAGCGTGCACGTGTCGATCGCTGGTTTAACGATTATCCATTAATGGCTGAGCAACATAGAGACGCTGATGGTGAAATGCCTAAACATTGCTTTTTTTATCCCGAAGAAGAATATAGACATGAGCACTTAGCTAAACTATCAGACATGTGTTATCGCGGTTTTGGCGAAATAGAAATACATTTACATCACGATAAAGATACGCCGGAAAATTTTACCAATGTGATGACTAACTTTGCCCATACTTTGCACCATGAGCACGGAGCTTTACCCGTTCACCCTGAAACAGGTCAGATAATGTATGCGTTCATCCATGGTAATTGGGCACTTGATAATTCATTGCCTGGCGGTCATATGTGCGGTATCGACAATGAACTACCATTACTGAAGGACACAGGATGTTATGTTGATATGACGTTGCCATCTGCTCCTAGCCCAGCACAAACAACTAAAGTAAATTCGATTTATTATGCAACAGGTGTTGAAGGCGGCTGTAAGGCTCACGACAATGGCGTTGATGTTGAAGTAGGTAAAGCCGAATCAGGCGACTTAATGTTGATACAAGGTCCTCTTGGCGTTGCGCTTAAATGGAGAACGCCTAAAGGACTGCCACGTATAGAGAACTCTGACGTACGTAAAACAATGCCACCACTAAAGTCACGTGTAGATCAATGGGTCAACTCTCATATACACATTAAAGGACGCCCTGAGTGGGTGTTTGTAAAAGTACATACGCATGGAACGCAAGAGGCTGATATGGATACATTACTAGGGCAATCTCGACATGAGATGCACAGTTATTTAGAAACTAAGTATAACGACAAAGAAAACTATATTTTACATTATGTATCGGCACGCGAAATGTATAATATAGCTAAGGCAGCCGAGGCTGATAAAAGTGGCGATCCTAACCTATATAGAGACTTTATTTTACCAAAGCCATCTTTTAAACCATTGTAATGATAAGTATTATGCCGTTTCAACTCCGGAAGATCCTCAGTAAATTACTGGCTGTATCGGGGGCAATTAATTATTTTTGGAATAAATTGCCTAATGGTGTATACGCCTTTAATTATCACAGGGTTGGAGATAAAGATAACACTCCCTATGACAGGGCAATTTTTTCCTGTACACAATATGCGTTTGAGCAACAGATCATATTGCTTAAACAGCACTTTAAAATTATTAATACCGTCGAATTAGCTGAATTAATTACACAAAATAAAGTACAAGATGATCGTTTTGCGGTTATTACATTCGATGATGGCTATTTGGATAATTACACAGAAGCGCTTCCTATTCTTCAAAAGCATCAGGTCAAGGCGGTTTTTTATTTAACCACAGCATTTTTGAATGGAGATCAACTAACTTGGTGGGATGAAATTGCTTACTTGTTAAGAAAGTCTCATGGTAAAGAATATCAGCTGCCTAACAGCACACTTAAACACTTACTAGAAAAAGAAAATATTGATCAGATAATTCGCATTATCATGACGGAAATTAAACAATCAAGAACCTTATCTGTATTAGCTGCTCTAGAAGATCTTCGTGAAAAATTTCCACAAGCAAAAGATAAGCTTTCGGCCGAGAATGCGCAATTATTCATGGGCTGGGAGCATGCTCAAGCGCTACTCGTTGAAGGAATGGAGATCGGGTCACACACCCTAACACACCCCATACTTTCACAACTTGAGAATGAGCAGCACAGAGCCGAAATAGTTGATTCAAAAAGCATTTTAGAAGAGCGATTAAATTGCACCATCAACTCGATCGCTTATCCTGTAGGTCGTTATTACTGTTACAACGAAAACAGCATCAAATATACTACTGCCGCAGGCTATAAAGTTGGTTTTAATAATGAACCTGGTTTTCATCGCAGTATAAGTAATAGTCTCGACATGAATCGATTTTGTGTTGCGAGCAGTGACATTAATTACTTGAAATACGAATGCTGCTTTACCTAAAGCAAACCTTAATGCGGCTGTTTTGAAAATGATTTTAATACCATACTCGATGACGTATCGTGGAAATTTACTATGGCTGTAAAACTGTCGATAATTACTTCATATCAAGAATTTAAAACAATTTCATTTGCTTGGGAGCAGTTGAGAAGGCAATTGAATGATAGCGCCTTTAGTAATAGTTGGAGTTGGTTAAACACTTGGCTTGAGTTTTTTCAGCGGTCAAAAGATCAGTTACACATACATATTTGGCATGACGAAGATGAGCTTGTTGGCCTAATTCCTTGTTATTTAAAATCAACGCTTGCTGGCAAAGAATTGCGTTTTATTGGCACTGGGGAGCCTCAGCAGTCGGAGGTGTGCAGTGAATTTCAAGATTTTCTTATTCAAAGTCAGTATAAAGATATAATACTGGCGCAGTTTAGCTTGAGCATAGTCGAGAACAAGAAAATATCAGCTATCATTTTTGAGCAAATATTAACTACGTCAATGGCTTATCAATGGTTAGAGAGTGTAAAACTCTTGGGCAAGAATAAAGTAATCAGACATATTGGCAGTCGTTACCTTATACCCTTAGTAGCAGGCCAAGATCATCAAGTTTCGCTATTTAGAAGTAAAAATATAAAGCGTCATGCAAAAAAAATTGTAGCGGATAGCGACTGGCACGTGAACATGGTGAACGATGAAAAAGCATTAGCAAAATTTTTCTCCAAACTGGTTACCCAACACAACCATGCTTGGCAGCAAAGAGGGGAAGTTGGGGCATTCGAAAACACATTATTTACTGACTTTCATCGTGCTTTTAGCCAAAAATTACTGAAAAAAAAAGCTCTAATTGCTTTTGAAATAAGCCACAAAAATGAATTCGCGGCATTATTTTACGGCATAGTTGATGGCGATACTCTTTATTATTATCAAAGCGCCGTGAATAACAACAGTAAACTCTCATCTGCTGGTGTTGCTATGCACCTTGTTGCTTTAGAGTTTGCGAGAGAAAATAACTTTGCCTACTATGATTTAATGAAAGGCGGAAGTGATTCTTATAAAAATCAATACCTTACTAGTGGCCTGGCTGTTGTCTCTTTAGAGTCGTCGACTAAAATATATCGCCTGATAATTATGTTAATTCGATGCTATAAAAAAATATTTGGTGAACGATTATGGTAACTTAAAGTAAAGAAGTTACTAATAAAGCCAACAGTTTAAACTCTAAGCGACAGTTACTTAACAAGAAGTAAACCTAATTACATTAAAATCATTCTTAGGTACAATAGTATTAATTAAATGGACGGTACTTTTAACATCATGAAAGAAAAAATTGCGAAACTAACAAATATCTGGAAAACGATTAAGAATATGCCTCACATAAGAATTAATCTGATGTTAGAGGCTTGCGAGGGCAATGATCCATTTTATGAGCGCATTACTAAAGAGTATTTCCAGAGTGCTAATGCTAGGCATCCTAAACTACCCTTAATTAAACAGAGAGAGTACGGTGTTTCTGTCTTTCAATATAATGAGCAACCTGATTGCTATATGAAAGCAGTGGAAAGCTCAGCAAGAAGAAACTATAAAAAAGCTATTCGCAATGGCTATGTATTTAAAAGAATTAATTTTAATGATCATATAGATGATGTCTGGGATATTCGTCGTTCGGCTAAAGTTAGGCAGGGTGAAATGGCTGAGTCATTTCTTAATAGTAGGCCTTCTGAGGTTATGGTACCAAAGAGTATAAGTGATATCCACGACTACCCATATTTTGGTATTTTTAATGCCGACAATAAACTTGTGGCCTATGCCAGCGGCATTGTTGCAGGTGAGTTAATGGAGGTCGAACATATATATGGGCATAGTGACTTCCAATCAGATGGTGTTGTTCCTATGCTATATATATCAATAGCAGGCTATGTGATGGAAAAATTTCCAAGGGTAAAATATTATTGTTATGGTACTTTTTTCGGTGCTAGTCCATCACTTCAGAGGTTTAAAAAGAAATTTAAATTTTTGCCACATAGAGTTTCTTGGGTATTAAAATCAAAAAAATAAGGGTAGATAGTGCGGATATTACATGTGGTCAGTAGTCTCAACGTTGGTGGCGCAGAAAGGTTTGTAATTGACCTTGCTTGCGAACAAAAAAACGCACTTAATTGTGATGTCAGCATCCTTTCTATGGGGATAGAAGGAGAGCCACTAGAGCAAGAAATACGATCTTTCGCAATAGGCTTATTTCATCAGTCTTCTATTTTTAAAATAAGGCAGTTGCTGCATAATTTTGATATTGTCCATATCCATAGTAGCCATTGTCTATTGAGAGTGTTGTTAGCATCTATAAACAAAAAAATTAAAATTATTTATACTCGTCATAATGAAGTTGTACATCGAGGTCCTAAGTGGCGAATGGTTTACTCCTTGGCTAACCTTATGCTCCATAAAATGGTTTTTGTTGCTGAAAAGGCAAAGCAAAACTACTTAACGTTGTATCCAGAATATAGAAATAAAGCACAGACAATCTTAAATGGTGTTTTACCGTTAAATGTTGATAGAGTAAAGATAGCAGGCAAAATATCCCTAGGCCATGTTGGTCGTTTTGTCCCCTTAAAATCACAACATTTGTTAATTCAAGCAATCGCGATATTACCAAGTAAACTGCGTAAAAACATTTCACTTGTTTTTTATGGTACAGGTGAGCTGCTTGCTGAAAATAAAGCTTTAGCAGCATCAACAATCCCCGATGTTGAAGTTAAATTTGCAGGCTTTGAAACTAATAGAAATATTATTTATCAATCTTTTGATGCCTTAGTTGTCACCTCAGAAACTGAAGGGTTATCTTTAGCTATACTAGAGGCATTCGCAAGTGCTAAACCAGTTATTGCCTCTAATGTTGGCGGTAACCCTGAACTAGTCAAACATGCTAAAAATGGATTTTTATATGAGTATGGCGCTATTTCACAGTTAGCAGGATGTATTGAGAAGTTAGTATTTGATGAGGGCGATTATGACAGGCTCTCAAAAGATGCTCTGCGTACATATGAGAATGGCTTCTCAATGGAAACTTGTGCAGCTCGCCACTTACAGGCTTACCAATAATTATGAGAACAGTCATTCAGACATCTTTTGCTGCTATTAATCTATATAGTGAGTACTTCTTAGGTTTATTGGTTTCTATAATTATAGCTAGAAGTCTTTCTACTGAGGACTATGGGATATACTCTAGTTCAATATGGGTAGCCGGTTTAATTACTATTGCCATAAACTCTGGTCTATCTATAACTGTGACCAAATTTGTCGCTGAATTTAGACAACGTTGCTTAGATAGCTTATCTGGTTTGATTTACTTGATTAATAGACAGTTAGTCAAACGTATTTTATGTGTCGTTTCTATTTTTATATTATTAATCGCTTTCAATATTGAAATTATGAGAGTACCAACATGGCTTGTATTAACATTGGTGACATGTGCCATATTTAAAGCGATATATATTTATAATATATCTATATTTAAAGGATTGCAGCGCTTCGATGTATTAGCAAAAACAAGCATGATAGCGAATCCATTAAATTTATTTTCAGTAGCTATATGTGCATATTTTTTCCCCAGTGTTGAAAGTTTTTTACTAGCTTATTGCCTAGCATGTATAGCATTTGGTTTAAGTGTTTTTATATTCAAAAGTGATTTACCTAATGCATGTAGCAGTGTAAATATTAGTGAGCATACCAAAAGAATTAATACACAAATATTATCAGCAACAGTTATTGTCTTTATCGGTGCTTTAGTATTTCGTCAGGGGCAAATTTTAATACTAGAAAATAATAACTTATTGGCTGAAGCTGGTTTTTTTAACATCGCATTTATATTGGCTACTTCGGCTGTTACTTTGATACCAGGAATTTACCAAGAAGTCTTGCTACCTAAAATTGCAAAAGCTACTAAAAATCATGATTTTAATCGGTCATTAGATCAAGCCCAGCGTTACCTATTAATTTTATGCCTTATGGTGCTATTTCCCGTGATAATGTATGCCGATGTCATTATCGACATATTATATGGTCCAAGATATCAGAGTGCGGTGTTTGCTCTACAAATGATGGTTATATTTAAGGTGATGATTGTTGTAAATAATGGTGCTAATTTAACCCTGATCAGTAAAGACCGACAGGTAACGATGGCGAAAACACATTTATTGATTTTTTTACTTTCTTTATTACTAAGCTTTACGATAACACCGCAATATGGTGTAAATGGTGCTCTGGTTGTCTATGGATTACTTGTTTTGGTATTAGTATTAAGTTACCACTTTTTAGCTAAAAAACAGGGCTATTCATTTATTTCTATTAACTTGCTTGTACCGATATTAGGTGCATCATTAATCTCGATATTACCCTTGTTTGTGATTAATAGTTATCTATCAGGCATTACTTCAGCTTTAGTAGGCAGCTTTATTTATCTAATACTTTATCTACATCTCTTATTGATTTTTAAAGGTTTTGATAGCTCTGTAGGGTATCTTTTTAAGCAGTTAAGCGGTAACGGCCCCAAGGTATGTAGAGACTATTTTTTATGGTGTTCCAAGCAAGTAAATTAACCAAAAAACAATTAGATTAGCAGGGTAGTTGCTAACCTATTGAAGATATATATAAATACCACAAAGCCTAACGTTATTGCTATTAGTTTTACTGTACTGAGCTTATTAATATACTGTTTATGTAACTCTGGACAATAAACTCTGATATAAGTCATCATTATTGCAATATATAGATAAGGTAGTAAAACGTAAGTTCGTGATATAAAGAATATAGAAATTAGAATACCAAGCATGCCACTTACTAAAGATATTACTTCAGAGCTACGCTTTTTATCTTCGATTGTATATGCAACCTTTATCATTGTATATATCGCGATAACACTAATACTCAGATATCCAAAAAAACCAAGTAAACCATTTTCAACCAACGCTAAAACATAACTATTGTGAGTTGTTAGGCTGTGATAGTCGAGAAAGTGTGTAGCGCCAATACCAAAAATAGGACTCATTGCAAGCAATTCTAGAGCTAAAATCCAAGCATAAACCCTACCCATAGCACTATAATCACCTGATCCAATTTCACCCATTCTAGAAGGGGCAACAGCTAGCAATGCTAATGCTATAAACCCTGCAACAACATAACCTGTCATAGAGCGCTTTTTAATAATATAGAAGCAAGCTAAGCCACCAATAAGTGAAAGCATTGAGCCACGTGAATTGGTTAATATGACTGTGTACGCAATACTTAAAAATGCAAGCAACCAAAATATTTTCTTAATAAAAGGAAGTTCTTGATAAAAAATTCTATTAACTATGTAAGGCATAAAGGCAATTAGTAGCATCCCCAAGTCATTAGGGTCTTGTAGAATTCCAAACCAAACTACTTGTAACTCTCTAGAAATACTAAGGCCGGTAATAGGATCTATTTCACTAAGGCTTCGTGATATTGGTTCTAGCCCGCCCCAATTCGCTCCAGTTGTATATTGTAAATAACATTGAAAACAAATAAATAATATTAAGCAAATAATTAACAGGATAAAATTATCTATTTGCTTTGGCTTTTGTATGGTTGCTTGTGTCAATAGGTAGATTATTAATGTTGACAGTACTTGGGTGAAATAAGTTCCGATGGTATAAAACTGGCCATTTATAATATTTGATAGCATCATTGAACAAATAAACCAGATTAGAAACAAAGTCGTTCTATCATAAGAGGAGGCTTTATTTTTATTTATAGCAATACCTGCAATTGCTATTAGCCCCAGTCCATTCAAAACCATATTCCAGTTAAAGTAAAGTGCTGGGATCCATTCAGCTGGGCGTATAAGGTAAACTACAATTGTTAAAATCAGGATAAGATAACCCATGATTAGTTATCCCTGTTTTTAATTAAAAAGCTTATTTTTTTTGGGAAAAAAAACTGATTTAATACCGATATTTTTTCAAGTGTTAACGTAACTAATAGACATAAAGCAATGGTAAGCAGAAAAGATGTTAACGGCTCATCTATTATTGGAAAAACTTGCGTGAAAGCGATAAATATCAATGGATGTATTAGGTAGACTATCAAACTGTTTTTACCTAAATAAATCAAAAAATTATTCATGCCCAGAGGCACGAATGAAAGTAAATGATAAATGCCAGGAATAGCGATAAGCATGAAGTAGCTATAAAAGAGAATCAATAAAGGTTCTCGCCAAGAAGGAATTATTCCCGCAGCTAAAAATAACTCCCAACCAATGAAGTAACTGGCAATAGAGCAGGTAATGAATGACGTAATACAAAATGATTTTATATATATATTACTACTGATCAGTTTCGGGTGTAGCTTTTGATAGATTAAGCCTAGGAAGAAGATAAAACCAATAACATGCAATGAAAAAGGGAATGTGATTAATGTACTATCCTCAATAATGCCAATATTCAGCCATACTATAGCTGCGACTATTGTAGTGGCTTTAGGGTAATATTCGGTGAAATATCTGATAACATATATAAAGCATAATGCAGGAAGAAACCAAAGGTACATGAATCCAGACGAAATTTTTATTACCTCTGGGGAAGGCGTAGTGAGTGCCCTAATAAAGTTGAAGAAGGCATCATTCAACGGTACTGCACTAAAAATAATAAAGTTAATTACGCTAGTAAGGCTAATTAGTATGATATAAGGCCATAAGTATGCGAGGTTTTTATCTAAGTATTGTGTTAACGGTAAGCGCTTAGTAGGCCAGGCAAATGTAAAAATTAAAAAGCAACCGGCTGCAAAGGCGTCACAAAAGGGTCGTATCCAATCATAGTTATTTGTTAATAATCTATTATGCTCTAATACAATACATAAAATTAAGACCCCTTTGACAGCATCTAATAGTGGGTTGCGCTGTTTAGTGTTTACCATCATTGAGTATTATAATTGCTTACTGGGATTTCTTTCATAACTTGATTCTGCCTTATTGAAACCGGACTTTACAATCACTTTTTGCATCGCAAAATTGTCTTCACGAGTATCAATATATACTTTTTGGCACGAGGTATTATTGAGTAAGTGCTGTAAGCAGCTATTTAAACCGAAAGTAGCGAATCCTTTTCCTTGGTAATTTGTGTCAGTATTTACAGGGCCAATAATGCAGTCATTTTTATTCACTTTATAATGGTTACAAACACCTGTGGATATCAGCCCTTCTGATGTGATTTTTCCAGAATAAATGACTGCATAAATCTGATTACGACCACTAATAACTTTTATTAACAACTTGAGTAGCACTACAGATAGTTTAAATCTCTTTAATAGTTTAAAAAAATTTTTTATGACCAATGTAGGAGAGTTTATTAAAAGAAACTGAGTGTTATCTGTACGACTTTTAGCTAAAGAAATTATATCGTCAAGATTAGAGTTATCCACGCTGTAAATTAGTTGCTTCATTAAACATTCCTTATTTATCCTTTTAGCTAATATTCTATCAATAAAAACTATTAGTTAATAGTTGATATCCCCTCTGCCTCAGATAGCTAATAAAGCATCAGTTCTACATAAAATGGATTATAGAGTCAATTTTTCAATTGTCGTTTACTAGTGAATGCTTGTCTATTGAGTTTGATCGATGTCTAAACCTATCGCATAAACTTTTGCTGACTCGAAACCTGGTGGCCTTATATAATCTACTGTGGTAGTAGGTGACTGTGGTGCTTGGTTAAATAGTAAGATGAATGCCTTGTCATTAACTTTCAGAGCTACACCTTTAATGCTCCCTTTGAGAATAAGCCCATTTTCTTTTGTCATAACGATGGGATCAATAGCATAATTAACGCCTTCAATATTTTGACCAAAATTAAGTGATGTTATAAATTCATTATTTTCAATGGCTTCTTGGTTTGTAACTTCAAAATGCCACTTTTTTTGGTTTTCAGGCATTTCATATTTTAGAGAATCACGCCACAAAATAGTCTCATCTACTATGTTTACTTTCGCATCTAAAGGCCAATGAACTTGATACGCAAGCTCTTTTCCTTCGTTTACCACTTGGTAAGTTTTATTTTTATTAATAGTTAAAGGCTTTGCTTGCATATGCTGAATTATTTTTACCCATCTAGTGTGCTTGTCGCCTTCCTTTAAGCTAAGGTCACTATATTGGATAAGGTCTTTAATTTTTGATGTATCTGTGATTACATGATCGTAAACAATAATTGTTGATGGCTTAATAAAGGCTATTTGTCGATTAACTTGTTTGGCATAACTCGTTGCAAAATATCCAGTCATGTTATAAGTATCAGTCGCATCAGCTGAAATTATTGAAATATCTTCATCATCAAATACATTATAAAACTTTGGATCTCCTGCAGGCCTATATGTAGGGCTACTAGAGCCATCGGAAGTCGCATTTTCTATCAGAATGGTATTATGTGCGCTACTTGTTGTTGCTGCACCAGAGTAACCTGTACTTTCTTTCGATATCCAGACTCCTTGAAATGCCACATCAAAACTTAAAGCATCTTTATGTTCGTGATCCACCCGAAGCTTACGGTTGATAAAAAATAAATTTGTACTGTTTTCACTCCAATCTGTTCTCGAGCTAACTAAGCCTACCCCCTTGGCAATGTTAATCGTATTTTCAGGGTATATAGGTAAATTATCACCGTTGAATTCTGTGGTATGGTATAGCAAGCGCTGAAAATGTGTAATCATTGAGCCTTTCCTAAAACCTTCATTTTTTAATAGCGCATTGAACCACTGATTAAGCTGAGCAAGATCCTTAGGGTCTTCCAAAAAACCCATTAATTCAAGAGCGAATTCGTATCGGTAATCTTCAGATAATGGCTCGTAATCAGTAGCCGCTTCTTCTGAACCGTATTTATATATCCCGGAATAGTTAGCAAGAGTTTGGTGAATAAGGGCCTGCAGGGCATTATGGGCGTAATTTGCAGGGTAAGGGATATTGCGTTGATCTTTATTAATCATGAATGTTCTTATCCAATGGCGTTGAGTATTCGGGCTATAATCAGAACCTTCTGCCCACGCACCTCCAGCCATAATATCCTTCATATAATAGCCAACCACGACACGATTGAGTAATTCATCGCCCGCAGTAATAAGCTGTTGACTTAAATTAATATGTTTAGAAGAGTCGTTGAGTGAATATCCTAGTAGCGTAAGGTTTTCCGCTAATGAAGTAAGGTTGTCGGTATCTTCTACCCTGAAATCTCTGTAATCATTATAATAATCTACATGCTCTAACCAATAATTACTCCAAAGTGCGAGTATATTTTCTATTTTAGTCTTTTGAGCTTCAGATATGTACGATTTAATCCATGTGTAACCCATGATAGCCCAGCGGGCGTTGATCCTGAAGAAATTGCGGCTATTATAATATTGCCAACCTATATCTGGCTCACTAAAATAGGCATGCTCTAATAACTCAATTGTCCTCTGGATATACTTGACATCCCCTGAGATGTAAAAAGCTAAAGCGAAGCTTCCCGCATATTCACCTGCATTGTAAGGAACTTTAGTATAGTAGTTATCAATTTTGCTTATCAGGGCTTCCCAACTGCTATTATCTAAATTAATTTTACTTTTGACCTTATTGATTCGTTGTTCCGTTAACAGTAATACATGCGGAGGGATTTTAATAATAGCGGGCAATACGGTAACATCGAATACTTCTTTGGTATTGCTACCATTATTAAATGTTGTTATTTTTTCAAAAATGAATGTTTCTTTAGCTTTGACTTCTGGGGCTTTAAAATACATACCTGAGTTATTTTGAAGTGTTATTTTAATAGGTGTTCCTGATTTTTTTTGCCATATTATCTAACTTAACTTGTTATTAGAAGTTATATCTCCAATAAATATCACGTTTGAAAATTAATTTACTACAATCTTTGAATCTCTTTTTTGAGGTATATCTACACTATGTATAATGAGATCAACCTTCCTTTTATAGATATTGTTAGTAACGTCTCTTATCGTCAACTCAATACCTAGGTTTTGATTTGTTATTGTATCGGGTATTGTGAAAAGTAAGGTTTTTTGAGTGTTGTTTTTAAATTTAAGTGGCAAACCTGAGTTTTGTTGCCATTGATAGGCTAAGCCACTCTCGTCATGTCCCGCTAGGCTCGCTGTTAATGAGATGCTTCTTTGTCCTTGAGAGGGCGAGTTTATCTCTATCGAGGTAATTTTGATATTATTTGTGCTGCTAAGCGCTTTGAAAGCAAATGATTGCGTTGATAAAACTATAAAAATAAGATTTAAAAAATATTTTAGCCATTTTTTTGTGTTACTCATTCTTTCATTTCCTATGATGGCGCAGCTTGCTAAATTTCGATTTAAGAGATTATTATAGTCAACTTCTATTATTTTAATTGCACCTTCTTTTCACTATTTACATGGTATGCACCAATAGCTTGTGGCAACTTTCTTGTTTTATTTAAGATATCACTTCTTGGAGCAGGGGACTTGTGATTAATGCTGAATTTACGTTTGTGATGATTTAATTTTGGAATACCGTAAAAGCTCACTAACCTTAAAAATGCTTCTCTTATTTCAAAAGAGCCGTCTGCAAATGTGTGAGTGATGCCGTTCCATACTGGAGTGGTAAGCTTTTCATTATCACCTAATAGAGGGTTACTGTTAACTTGCTCATGATCATCATTAGGGTTAATTGCATCTAATAGTGAATATGGCAGTTTGTTGCCGTTGTTCCAGTACCAATTACTGTTCAAAGTAAATTCATTTAACTGATAAAGTGGAGTATCCGAAAAGTCTAAACTATTTTCGTAGGTGCCTTGGCCCATTGTTCCTGTTGGATCCGACCAAATATTATTATAAAGATTAATATTGGTTGGCTTTTTATTTTGCTGCTCTTGCGTTACTCGAATAGCAAAAGCATTGCTAGGTAAGTCACCGCTTATTGTATTGTTGAAAAAATTGATGTCTCTCGCACCTTTTATCATGAAAGGGGCTCTCATTGAAATAGGACTGTTGCCAAGCATTAGATTATTATAAATATTTATATTATGAGCTTCATAATAAGGTTTACCATCTTCACCTACTAGTATAAAACCTTGCCCATGTGAGCCTTGCCAATTTAAGAATATATTCCGTTTAATAGTGATGTTTTCAGCGCCATGAAAACGGTCTTCATTATCGTTACTATCTTTAATGACGATAAAACTAGATGACTTGCTTGTTATTTGTCGGTTGCTTTTAGGGAAGTCATTAAAAAAAATATTGTCTCGTACAATGACATTAGCAACACTATTAATATCTATATGTTCATCAGAATCACCTTGATTATAAAACATATTGCACTCGACAATAATGTCTTCAGCGCCATAATTTATTTTTAACAAGTCATTATTGTAACTGTCGTGAATAATATTATTTCGTAAGGTAATGTTATTTACAGCGTGCCCACCCCAACCATCAATATGAACAACAATAGGTTTAGCTGTTTGGGTGTTATGAGTGATTTCAAAACCTTCAATGATTATATTAGATGCTGCTTTTACTAATGCTAATACTCTTTGGTTACTTGTTAACTTAACCCTATAGGGGATTTCAGCTTTTAGTAATAAGCCCTTATCAAATTTTTTACTTATTTTTATATTTTCGGCATATATACCGTCTCTAACAATAAGCGTGTTGCCATCAGGTATTGCAAATAAAGCATAATTTATTGTTTTCCACGGGTTAGATATACTTCCATCGGCTTTATAATCAGTACCATTAGGGGCAACATAATAAGCTTGACCTAATTTAAGTGTTGGCGCGCAAGTTTTGTTATCAGCAAATAATTTGCTCGAATAAAGTAAAGCTAAGAGTAAACATAACCTAATCACAGCTAATCCTCTTTAGAAATGATAAAAATTCAATAATGCGATGACAATATCAGCGACGCACTATTAATGTTATAAATATACTATCCTCACGCTTTTGAAGGTATTATTGAAGCTTAGCGTGCATCGATATGAATGCTAATCAGGACAATAACAAAACTTTGTTAATTTTCGCTAGCTTATTAAGTAATGAGTACATGAATAAAAAATACGGGTTATATTTTTATTATACTATTCTCCATATCATCATACTCTTTTTGATAGTGGAATGTGAATTCCTGCAGAAAATATCTAAAAGCGTAATCAATTCACCTTCAGAGTGGGGGTACATACAAAAAGTCACGCATGCCTTTAATTTGAGAGTTGATAAAAACACTTCCGCAGGAAAAATTATTTTTATCGGTGATAGCCACATCCAAGGCCTTGCAGTCAATGAAGTAACTAAGGAAGGTATTAATTTTGGTATAGGTCGTGATACGTCGAAAACAATTTTAAATCGAGTTCATCAATACCAATCAGTTCAGTCAGCGAAGATTGTTGTTCTAGCTTTTGGTATAAATGATTTTCAGCATCGTTCTAGTGCAGAAATGATTAAAAACTATAAAAGCATACTTCAAGCAATACCTAAAACAACTCGTGTAGTGATTAATGGTGTTTTTAATATTGATACAGAGCATTCAACTATCAAAGTTACAAATGAAGATATTTTAGTTTTTAACGAGAAGCTCGAGCAGTTGTGTAAAGACTTCAAGAACACAACTTTTTTGAGTATTAATTCCAAGCTCACACATAATAAAGAATTACTGCGAGGATATCATATTGGGGATGGTTTACATTTGAATCAGCGCGGTTATGAAGTTTGGATTCATGAATTAAAAATATTGTTGAGCAAGGAATTAACATAGTATGAAAAGGATACAGTACTTAGATGGTCATAGGGGAATTGCTATATTATTGGTCGTTTTTTATCACCTGTTTTCCCGTTGGAATGGAATATTACCTTACGGAGATTCATTTTCAAATATAGTTTTCGAACAGGGATTTTTAGGGGTTCAGCTATTTTTCTTGATTTCTGGCTTTGTAATATTGATGACCTTAGATAGAGAAAAGTCACTACCAAGCTTTATGTACAAGCGTTGGTTGAGGTTATTTCCTGCAATGCTAATTTGCACCATATTTATATTGTTCACATCTGATGTATTTAACTCACGCCCAGCAGGAGAAATTAACTTATTAGATATTGTGCCGGGTTTATTATTCATTGAACCTAATTGGCTAGAAAAATTAATAGGTGTTCCTTTCTCTAGTTTAGAGGGAGCTTTTTGGTCTTTATATGTTGAATTTAAATTTTACCTAATTGCAGGTTTTCTTTATTTTGTCGTTAAAGATAAAAAACTGGCTTTCTTATTGTTTGGTTTATTTTTACTTTCTATAATTTCACAATTTTTAAATCAACTTTTTGATAGCAAGATCATATATGCGGTATACGCATTATCGACACACTTAAGCTTAAGTTTTTTTGGTTGGTTTGCTGCTGGAACCGCATTCTATTTGTTTTATAAAAATCAGGATTATAATTGGCTCTTCTGTGGACTTCTGATGGCTGTTGTAAGCTCAATATTGCTTTATAAAGATAATTATCAAACGATGATATCGGCAGTTGTTATTTCTATATTTTTTACTTTATCATTTGTATCCGTTTTAATTCAAAGACTCTTACAAAATCGTTTATTAATTTTCATTGGTTTTGTTAGTTACCCACTGTACTTATTACATGAAAACATGATGATTTCTATGTCTATCGATTTGTCTGAAATTTTTCAGGACTTACCAAAGCTAATTCCTCCGTTGATGGCTATTGGTGTTGTCATCGCTATTTCATATTTCATTAGTAAATATTTAGAAGTAGCGACAAAAAACTATTGTAAGTTTGTTTGTGAAAAAATAATGAGACTATTTATGCTGGTGAAGAAATGCTATTCAACTAATTAACCTGTTGTAATATCTCTTTCTCTTGTTCACAACCGTTAAGACAAAGGGTGTATTGCCAGTGTAAATAAGTTTTGCTTTGACCAGTTAAAGCCGCTTTAATTCGTTGTTTTTTAAAAGCCCCAGCATAAGCGGTTTTTTGATTATTAATATCAAAACTGTAGCGTATTAATGCAACTCTATTTTGTTGTGCGATAGTGATGTAGTTCCAATCACCTATAACTTCTTCACCAATCTCATGCCAACCCAGTGGAATATAAATATTGTCATGAGCGGTTGGTTTTCCCTGGCCTAACGTACCATTGAAAAAATACTTTAAGTAAATATCAGAGGCGTTAGCGGTAGTCGATGGTATTTTTTCTACAGTGGTATAGCGTTTAATGATCGGTTGAATTTCTGATATTTCAGTGCTTGATGATAAGTCCTTCAGAGTTAATGATTTTAGTGCTGTTGATGAAGCAATAATAGCTATGCACAGGATGAAAATATTTATCCGTGCAGGAAAAGCACTGTTTGGCGACGTTGTATTGATAGTTGCGGTTGAAAACAGGTCGTGATCAGCTAATTTATTGCCCCACATAAACAGTAAAAACATAAAGGGAATATATAAATACCATCCGAAAACATTATGATCAGTCATTAAATCACTTTGCATGTCGGTATATTCGCCAATAAGGATCAATGCGGTAATTCTGATCCAGTTGGTGATTAACGCCCCTAAAATAGCTACCGTAAAAAACAGTAATGCTTTTTTTGTGTTCTTGATATACAAAAAGCTGAATAATGAGCTAATGGCGAGTGAAACTATTAAGTACCTTAGGCCACTACAGCCTCCGGCAATTTCGAAAACGCCTGCAGGAATAGTGACAAAGTTACCCTCTACAAAAGTGGGTATGCCGCTATAGCTCATTAAAAATGTTACTGCATTTGTCGAAACTTTTTGCAATATGGCTGTTAATAAACCCCAGCCTGGCATTAGGAAGGCAAGAAACAGCGTTGGAAATATGAGCTGCCAACTTGTGCGGTATATCAGCATGATACTTGATAATAAAATAGCTAATGTTGCCGCCCAATACCCTAGACTAATTTGTGCAGACGACATAATAAAGAGCAACGAAGCACTAGCAATCATCAGCATTACGGGTAGCACTGATACCTGCTCACGATATCTCAGTTGACCAATTTTAGCCAAATTATAATATAAATATATTGAGATAATAGGGATAAGGTAGGCGTGTGAATAGGTACCATCATCAAAACTGTTTTCCCATATTGTACTCAAAATAGGAATGTTCAAAAAAGCAAACAACAAAAAAGTAAGTATAAGCCCAAAAGTAGGCTTAAAGGGGGGTATTTTTAAAGGAGCTGTATCAGTTTTATGCGTCATTATTAACTAATTAGTTTATTGTTAGTGAAAAAGATTTGGCTATTATTAAGTTAGCATTATTCTACTTATGATCTTATTACTGTATCAACACTTTGATTGTCACGCTATTGCTTTATGAAGCTGATAATATTGAAATGACTCTAGTTAATATGTAAAAAAGTAAATCGAATATTATTACCTTGCTTTTTGTCTTAGTACTTTTAAAAGTTTTTTTAACAGGTAAACTGGATATATCAATTTAATATCATTAACACCGTAGGGAAATTTAAATGAAAATTGGCATCATCGTTGGCACACGGCCTGAAATTATAAAAATGGCGCCAGTGATCAGAGAGTGTGAAAAAAGAAATATTCCATTTTTTATCATTCATTCAAATCAGCATTACTCAAAAGAGATGGATAGTATATTTTTTGATGAATTACATCTTCCCGCTCCGCATTATAATTTAGGTGTTGGCTCTGGGCTACACAGTAACCAAACCGGTAATATTCTTATTAAAATGGAACCTATTTTATTAGAAGAAAAACCTGATGTTGTACTTGTGCAGGGTGATACTAATACGGTATTAGCAGGCGCGTTAGCAGCGTCTAAATTAAATATTAAAGTAGGTCATATTGAGGCAGGTTTAAGAAGTTACGACCGCACTATGCCTGAAGAAACTAACCGTATAATGACTGACCACATTAGTGAGTACTTATTTGCAGTTGGCGCTAACCAAGAAAAAATTCTTAAGTCAGAAGGCATAACAACCAAGAAGATACATACGGTTGGCAATACCGTGTCAGATTCATTATTTCAACATTTAGAAATTTCCGCCAATACCAGCAATATTTTATCTGACCTAAAATTAACAGCAGGTGAGTACTTCCTTGTTACCGCTCATCGCGCTTCTAATGTTGATGTATCGTCAAATCTTTTAGAGTTACTGCATTTATTTGATGAAATGCATAAAAACTACACAGGTACTATTGTTTGGCCTATTCACCCTAGAACTCAATCTAAGTTGAAAGAATTTAATATTGAGCTGCCAAGCTACTTACAGTTAATTGCACCTGTTGGTTACTTAGACTTTATTCAATTGCAAAAGCACGCGAAGTTAATTTTAACGGATTCTGGGGGTATTCAAGAAGAAGCTTGTTTACTTGGTGTGCCTAGCCTGACATTACGTGAAAACACGGAACGACCTGAAGCGGTAGAAGTTGGTGCGAGTGAATTAGTAGGTAGAGATGCAGTTAAAGCGGTTAAAGCCGCGAAACAATGGCTAAGTCGTGATGATTACTCGTGGGATAATCCTTTTGGGGATGGTCATGTTGCTCAATATATTATTGATGTGATCGTTAAGGACTTTACTCAAACTGATACCGCTACCATTGTTGCTAAAAATGAAACGTTAGCTGTTATTGGTATGGGTTATATGGGCTTGCCTATTGCAAGCTTAATTGCACAAGCAGGTTATGCAGTTACAGGTGTTGATTTGAACCAAGATAAGGTTGATTCAATTAACCGTGGTGAGTGCCCATTTGATGAATTTGGCATGCCAGAGCTGATTAAAAAAGTTGTCAGCCAAGGCTTTTTAAAAGCGTCGACTGTTATTCCATCAAGTGATACCTATTTAGTGGCTGTACCAACACCGCATAAAGATAGCCGATGTGATCGCAGCTATGTGTTTGCAGCTGCAGACGCCATTGCTAAAGTCGCTAAAGATGGACAAATTGTGATTATAGAGTCAACGATTTCTCCGCAAACGAGCTTAGCCGTAGCGCAGCGTTTTGCCGATGCTGGTCTTAACGTTGAGGTAGTGCATTGTCCTGAGCGTGCCATTCCAGGCGAAACCTTGAATGAATTAGTTAATAATGACCGAATTATTGGCGCCTCTAGCAAAGTAGCTCAACAGAAAGTGAAAGATATTTATCAAAGCTTTGTTAATGGTGAAGTATTTTTAACTGACTTAACGACAGCTGAATGTATAAAGCTGGTTGAAAACACCTCGCGTGATGTCGGTATCGCTTTTGCGAATGAGTTATCACAAGTTTGTGAAGAGCTTGAGGTTGATGTGCATGAAGTTATTCGTCTTGCCAATCGCCATCCTCGTGTAAATGTACTAAACCCAGGCCCTGGGGTTGGTGGACACTGTATTCCAATTGACCCGTGGTTCTTAGTAGAAAACACTAAAGCCGGTGAGTTTATCCGTTTAGCACGTAAAATTAATGATGAACGTCCTGCTCTTGTTGCTGCACAAGCGTTGGAACTACTCAAATCTGTAAATGGCACTAAAATTTGTATTTTAGGTGTTGCTTATAAAGCTAATGTTGATGATTGTCGAGAAACACCTGCTGATGGCATATTGTCATACTTTAAAGCGCATGGTATCGAGGTTAAATATCACGACCCATTTGTGAATGCATGGGATTGTGCCAATGTAGGTTCGCTATCAGAAATGCAAGCGTGGGCTGATGCCGCCATCCTTGTAACAGATCATAGTTTCTATGATGATTTACAAATAAATATTCCGCTTTTTAATACCCGTAAGTAATAAATACAGGCTCATCAATAGATGAGCCTGTATTTAATGAATTGAATAAAGTTCGATACACATTGGATGTAAGAAAATGAAAACTAGAACTAAAACACTCACCATTTGTTTGTCACTTGCCTTAGCATTATCTGCATGTGGCGAGCAAGAGAGTGCTAATGATTACCTTATACAAGCACAAAATTTTTCAAAAGAAAGCCAATATAAAGAATCGGTTGTCGCCTTAAAAAATGCGGCTAGATTAGCACCTGATGATAGTGAAATAAGGTTTTTGTTGGGGCAAGCATACTTATCTTTAGGTAATGCATTGGATGCAGTGAAAGAATTAGAGCGAGCGCAGTCGTTAAACTATCAAGGTGGTAAGTTATTACCATCGCTTGCAAGAGCCTATTTAATTGCTAATGACGATAATAGCATTCTAACCCTTGAAGGCGTCGAGTCTTTAGCTGATGAAGGTAAAGTTGAATACCTTGCTTATAAAACACTCGCGGCGATTAAATCACAGCAAGCTGAATTAGCGATAGAATCATCACGTCAAGCAGTCTCAATTTTACCAGCCAATGTGTTTGCTATTCTTTCTCAAGCTTATGTTGAATTAAATCAGAGTAATATTGAAAAAGCGGATGCATTAGTTAATACCATTAGCAGTACTGCTAGTAATAACCCCGAAGTTGTTATGCTAGAAGCACAAATAGCAACAGCTCAACAGGATCATGTTAAAGCGAGCGAACGCTATAAGCGTTATAGCAATTTGCAGCCAAATGCCCGTATTGTATATTTATTGCTTGCTGATAGTTTATTAAAAGCTAATCAATATGATGAGGCTGAAAAATATGCCGATATAATTTTAGCTTCGCTGCCGAACCAGCCTATCGCTAATTACGTTAAATCTGCTGCCCTGTATGTAAAAAAAGACTACGCTTCTGCTGTCGAGTTTGCTGAAAAGGCTATTCAAGGAAACTTGCAGTTACCACAGTTACGCTTAATTGCAGGCGCAAGCTCTTTTCATTTAGGTAATTTCGAAAAAGCCCATAATCACTTGTCTGTCATTACTGATGTTTTAGTGCCAGAGCATCCTGCAAAGAAAATGCTTATCGTTAGCCAATTTCAATTAGGTCTGATAGATGATGTAACCGATTCGCTAGATGCATTTTCTCCGCAAAATAAAGATGATGAAAAATTCCTCTCTGCTTTAAGTTTTAACTTGTATTCAGTAGGCGCTAAGCAAGAGGCGAGAAAGTTTGCAGAGAAATCAGCCAGTACAAATAAATTAGATCCAGCAGATAATGCACGACAAGGGGTATTAAAATTATTGATGAACGATCCCTCAGGTGTTGATAATTTAGAATTGGCATTGGAGGAAAATCCGAACTTAAAAGGTGCTGAGCTTGCTATTGCTTATGCTGCCTTACAGTCGGGTGATCTTGATAAGGCGTTTTCTGTTGCTAAAAAGTGGCAAGATCAGAACTCTGAGGCAGCTGCTAGCTATAATATGCTTGCGGCGGTCTATATTGCCCAGCAAAAAATTGATTTGGCAAAACAAGCATTACAAACAAGCTTAACAAAAGAGCCTGATAATATATTTGCTCTAACAGAGCTGGCGAAAATAACACTTAATGAAGGCAATAAAAAAGAAGCCGAGAGTTTTGCTCAACGTGCTGTTGATAAATATCCTAATAACCCAAAAGCTTTGCGGTATTTCTATGCAATAAGAACAGATGAAAACTCATTGCTGAAAATTAAGCAAGCATATGAAAATGCTACTAATAATATAGAGTTAACTCTGCTGTATGTTGACGCATTAATCAGTTCAAATGATCTAATTAATGCCTTAGCTGTTTCAAATACAATGGATGCTAGTGTTAAAACACCTAAAAAAGCTTGGTTACAGCGTGTAGCTATTTATAAAAAACAAAAAAATGAGCTGCAATTAGTTACTACAATTGAAAAGTGGTTACAAGCCAACCCTTATCATATTGAACCCGTGTTAATGCTTTCTGATTATTATGTTAAACAACGTCAAACCAATAAAGCACTACAATATTTAGATAAGGCCTTGTTGGATCATCATCAAGAAAATTTGGTTTTGAAGATTGTTAAAATACAATTGCTATTAGACACGAATCAGCTTTATCACGCTAAAAAGTTATATCAGGACCAACAGTTTAAGGAAATTCAACCCGAACTTCAGTTGGGTTTAGCAGGGCGTATTGCGTTACTTGAAAAAGACTTTGTCGAAGCGACTAATAAGTTAAGTGCCTTTTATCAAGCTTTCCCATCAAGTAAAAATGCTGTGCTACTTTCGATGGCGTACAAGGGCAGTAACCAAAAAGCGCAAGCACAGAGTGTTTTGATAGATTATTTGCAAGCAAATGAAGAAGATGATCGTATACGCATGATGTTAGCGAATGATTACACTGCAACGGATCCTACCAAGGCTATCGCTGAATATGAACGATTAATTAAGACTCAAAGTAACAATGTTGTAGTATTGAATAATCTAGCTTGGTTGAACCTTGATGTTAATAACTTGGAGCTAGCATTAAAGTATTCTGCTGAAGCTGTAAAGCTAGCGCCAAAGCACCCTAATGTTCTTGATACAAGAGGAATGGTGTTATTTAAAGCTGGAAAAATAGTATTAGCATCAAAAGCACTTGCTAGCGCGTATAAGATATCTGAGGGCAGAGACCTTGATATATCAATGAACTATGCTGAAGTATTAATTTCAAATAAGAACAATGAAAATGCACTATCTATTTTAAAACGATTGCAAATTAGTGATTTAAAAAGAGAGAAAAGAAGGAGCTTTTTAATAAATTTAGCTAATAAAAAAACTGACTAGAGCTCTATTGCATAATACTTCAATAAGCTGAAAAAATGCTAATTGAAGTATTATAAAAATAGCAAGTTAGTTTAAGTAATTACCATTTAAAAATGGACGATTGTGTAATTAAAAAAATTAAGGAATTTATATGTATATTAGTTATAAGTCTAAATTAGCTTGTACTGGAGTCCTGATAACGACAATGCTTTTAGGGTGTGGAGATAATAAAACCCCTACAGAGTACTTGGCAGAAGCAAAAGTTGCGTTTGATAAAGGCGAACGTAATGCTGCTATTATTAGTTTAAAAAATGTTTTAAAAGCAGATAAAAATAATATAGAAGCAAGATTCTTACTTGGCTCAATATACATGCAACAAGGGTTATGGCTAAAAGCTGAAAAAGAATTTAGAAGGGCAGAAATAGCGGGACAAACAGGTGATGAAATTAAGCTATTATTAATAAAGGTTAATTACCGGCTTGATAATAAAGAGTACTTGAATTCAATCAATAGTGAACAGAAATACAGTAACTTAGCAAAACTATATACAGCAATTCTTGAACTTAAAGAGAATTACTTAGAAGAAGGGCGAGCAATACTTGATGAAATAGTTTTAGTTAATGAGAACGATACTGTAGGTCAATTAGCTATGGCATGGGACTCTTTTCTAAATAAAGAGTATCAAGTATCTTTAACAATAATGGATTCTATAACTAAAGCATCAATCATTCAGGAAGATATTATAGAGTTACGAGTGGCGAATTTAGTCGCGCAAAACAAATATAAAGCGGCAAGCGAACAACTAGAATTATTTTTATCAATTCACCCTGACTCTCATACACATCGACTGCAATTAGCTAGTAACTATGCTAAAGCCAGAAACTATTCTGAAGCTGAAAAAAACACTGATCTGCTATTAACTTTTTATGAAAACCATGCGCTTTTAAATAGGATTAAAGCGGAAATAAAATTTAATGCTAGAGATTACGTTTTAGCAAAAGAATTTGCAGAAATAGCTCTGCGTACTAGTGAGGATGTTTTAGCTAAAGTTATTGCAGGAATGAGCGCTTATCAATTAGGGCAATATGAATCATCATACAGTTATTTGAGTACTGTAAAGGACTATTTCCCAGAAAAACACCCCGTAAATACTATAGTGAAATCGTTAACTAACCAATTAACATATCGTAGTGAAAACGGAAATGAACAACTACCCGAACTTGTAACTTCTTTAATTCAGAGTGGTGATTATCAGCAAACTCGAGCAGTGCTTCAAGAGGCGTCAAAATCTTTTACATCGGATGAGGGGGTAACAGACTTCAGACTTGGTCTCTTGAAAATTATGGAAGGTGATACCTCGTTTGTTGATGATTTTAAACGAGCTATTTCAAATGGGTTTGAAGGAATCGAACCGAAAATATTACTTGCACAAGAATATTTACAAAAGAAAGAGTACTCCAAGGTTTTGGAAATAGCGAATTCGTTATCACCTAGTAGTCAAGTTACGGCGAATCTACTTAGAGGCGGGGTCTTCCTTGCAAAGCAAGAGCTAGAATCAGCTATTGCTGTCTACGAAAATATACTCTCAGATGTACCTCAGCATCAAGGCGCAATGTTTAAGTTGAGCGAAGCTTACTATAAAGCAGGAAATACACTGAAATCTCAAGAGTATTTACAAAAAATATATACACATTCAGCTTCGAATTTTTACGCTGTGAGATATTTGTTTAAATTATCATTAGAGCCAGCCAAAAAAAGAGCATTGGAACAATTCTTCATAAATGAGTTTGAATCAGATCAAAACAATATCAATAGGCAGATTGTCTTAGCGGAATTTTATTTATTGCACAAGGAATTTGAGCAAGCGCTAGTTGTTACTTCTCGCTATTTATTGAAGTCACCTGCACAGTTGGAAATGACATTAATAAAAATAAGGGCCCTTTTATCATTGAATAGAATAAAAGAAGCTGAAAAAGCCTTAAACTCTATTGAGAAGAGGGCTCCTAACCACCCCGAAATAATTAAAAACAAAGCATTTATTTTAAATGTTACTGGTAAAAAAGCTGAAGCTATTAGGGTTATTGAAAAATTTCGTACTATGGATAACAACGCGTTAAATGACGACTTATTAATAATGCTCAGTACTCTCTATATCGAAAGTAAAAAAATACCGGAAGCAGAAGGTGCTTTAAATTTAGTCAAAAACCAACAAGGTACTAGCTATGATCGAGTAGCGGGTAAAATAGCCTTAATAAAAGGTAATGGTGCCTTAGCCATAAAGCTTTTAAGCAGAGCACAGAAAAGAAATGCATCCCAGCTTGTAACGTTAGAGCTTGCACAAGCATTCGAAAACGAAAACCAGGTTGATGAAGCAATTCAGTTATTAGAAAGCTACCTTCTTAAATCAGAAGATAGCAGTTTGATTCTGGTCAAGTACAAGTTAGCTGCTTTAAACGAAAAGCAATATCCTTTAAAAGCTGAAATGTACTATAAACAACTGTTATCAGATACAGGCGAAAGTGTTGTTACATTAAATAATATCGCTTGGCTATATTATACTCAACAGCGATACGAAGAGGGGAAAAAATTTGCAATGCAAGCCTTGGAGAAGTCACCAAATCTGGCAGCAATTCATAATACGCTCGGTGTTATTTTGTTAGAGCTTGGTGAGTTGCCCAAAGCACATTCACACTTAACAACTTCAGTTGATTTAGATAAATCAAATGCTAATTACAAAGTTTGGTTAGCTAAGAGTTTTAAATTAAATGACGATGTTGGCTCAGCCCAAAAATTACTTCGCTCTGTAGATATAAACGCGTTGAAACCTAGAATGAAATTGCTATTTAATGAGGTATCTTCTAATTAAGGTAGGTTAGATGTCAGTATTTTTTACATTTTAAATGTTAAGAAATACTCTGTACATAAAAAACCTTTTAAAACATGATATTGAATTGTTGGCTTAGTATGTGCATTAAAGTAAATACAAGCAAGTTAATCGATTTTATAATACAACTAAAGGGAAGACAAAATGAAACTTACTCTATTAAAAGCAGCAGCAGTTGCTAGTGCTTTAGTTTTTAACACAGCTTACGCTGATTCTATTCAGGTTGACTTAAATGGTGACAGCGCATTATCTGTTGCTTTTGAACAGTTCACAGTTAATTACGATTCACATACCCTAGTAGATTTAAATAATAATACAGTTCGCACATATGCTGGTTATGATCTTATTGGTAACAATATGAACGGCATAGCAACAGGCCCAATATATACAGATTTCACTGATATGGTGGGTGGCTTAAGCGGCGGTGCTAACACCTTGGCTTCTGCGGGTAACTTTTTTGATCTTTTCAATGAAAGTTCGGCTGCTGGTTCTTATATAACATTTGGTGTAGATTTAATTGGAACGCTAAATCCTACAACTGGAATTACATATACGTCTGGTACTTTAAACTTATGGCAGGGTTTCGCTAATGGAAATCCAGCGGAACAAATTTTAACGGCTAATTTCGCTACTGGTGGTGTTACTGCGGGTAATCAAGATGTTTTATCTTTGTCTGGCCCTGGTGACATATTAAAAGATGACGTTATGTTTTTTAGCCAAAATGGTACTCCAATTTCATTTGAAGATTACTTGCTAGCTTATCCTTTGGCCGATATACGCTTACTTATCGATCAAAATGTTCAAGGTGGAGCGTCGTCATTATTAGCGGCTATTGGTGGTGATGTTGCTGCTGGTTTTAAAGGTACGGACGGTGCTGGTAATGTATATGTAAGTGCAAATCACAGTGCATCGCTTAATATAAACGTTCCTGAACCAACTACACTTGCTATTTTAGGCTTAGGTTTATTAGGTATGGCTGGTGCGTCACGTCGCAAAGCTAAATAAGCTAACTTAGAAAAGTTATTAATAATAAAAAACCGCCAAATGGCGGTTTTTTTTGTTTGCAATATTTATAATTACCCATCTTCCTTATCAGTGTTGAAAAAAAAAGACTGGTTGGGTATTTGGATTTAGCTATTGCTTGGATAAGGCCGCTGAACTACAAGTTGTCTAGTGAGACATGGGAAGTCTAGAGTTTAATTTTGGCGAAACGCGTCTGCATATAATTGCTGGCATCAAATAACCAGTAGCATCAATTGCAGGCAGCTGTTGATACATGTTGTTAAAGTCATTTTGGCCTGAATAGTTGGTTAGTATAAGAGGCAGGTTTGCCGACAGAATATTTGATGGTTACTTTAAGATGGTTACTTTAAAGTTGTTTTGGTTTAAGAGTATATACCAATGATAAAAATTTATAAGTCTGGTTATGAGCAAACCAACTTCTTAAGGGCTTCACATAATCCATAGAGCGTTAATTTGACATGTTTATATAATTACAGTGTTCAATAGGTTTACTGTGATTATAATTGAGTTTCAGGCTATTAGAAGAGGTAAAATCGTGAGGCGTTAAAACAGCGCTACTGACCTCAGTCGCCTAACTCGTCTTCAGCTTTACTTGATACTTTTACTGATTAATACTGAAATATTAACAGTAAAAGTATCTAAGCATATGACATATTTAAACCGAAGAGTATTCTATAAGTTGGAAATCAGCCAGTCTAATTATTTTCTTTAAGTAGCACTTTAACTCGCCAAAACATAAAGCGTTGAAGCCAGTTTCTATTGCCCCAAGGTCGCCAAGTTTTAATTAGTTTATTTCTGTAAGCGTCAAAATGCATACCATGAGGCGCGTGAATTACATCGCCACGCTGTAATATAATTTTTAATACGTTTGTACATAAGGTACCTGCGGCTAATGAGATCCCCATGCAGGTAGAGGGTACTTTCTTTTTAAGAAAGTTAACTGAAGATCTATCAACTAAGTAGTGGCGCTGTTGGACAGAAGGTGAAACACCGATAACAAAGCGAATAATATTATCATTGAAAATTTTTGCTTTCTCCTCTTCACTTGCATTTGCAGCAGCGTCAACGATAGCGAAATACTCATCAAAAGACATCTTACCCGGCATAAAGACAAGAAAAGCGGTTCCCATGCCCATAGGTGCGGCGGTAATTGTTGGGATACCTTTTTCGTAGCAGCGACGAAAGACTTTGCGCCTGATTTCTAGAACAAAAATGTCTAGGCTATCAACATATATATCAACCCCTTCTAAAAACTCATCGAGATTGTCTTCATTTATACCCGAATCAAAGTTTTTTATCGTCGCCTCTGGGTTAATACCCCTTACTGTCTCTTCCATAACTGCTGCTTTAGCTTTACCTAAAGTAGACATGTTAGCACCAGCTTGGCGGTTAAAATTGGCAACATCATAGTCATCAAGATCTGAGATGTGGAAATTACCTATACCTAAGCGGGCGAGTACTATTGTATGATCTCCGCCAACACCACCTAGGCCTCCAATGGCAACCTTAGTATTTCTAAGTTTTTGCTGTTCTTCCTTGGTGACCCAGCCGATATTTCTGGAAAATGCCTCTTCATAATTAAACATTTGGTTTCCTATTGATATGCGTTCAAAGTTACTGAAATACTTTGATACTAAGGTGATAAACATAAACTAATATCACTTTTTTCATGTGATACCTAAACTTACAAGAGCCGATATTACAGTGCTATTCGAGGCTCAGGTTAGATAGTGAATAAAGCGCTTTTATTCAACCAATGATAAATGTTTGCAAATATCTTGAGATATTTTCTCATAAAGGCATTTAAACCCAGGAGATAAGTTTTCCAGAAAGATAGATGGGCTAATGTAATAAGGTGCTCTTAAACCATGGTAATCAATTGGATCCCCTAACTGTACAAAGTTAATACCTACAAACTTCATACTACGAGCTAGTCTTGGTTCCATCATGACATAAATATGCTTTACGCCTGTTTCAATGCACATGGTTGCTGCTGCCATGTATAAGCCTATTGCAATAAATGGAAAGCATCTAAGCTCAGTTTCTGAGTAGCTTGACTCACTAATCGCGCCAATTGCCGAGCCTTTAAATTTATCGGTTTTACGTCGTCTAAACTCAGCTTTTACAGCCAGTCTTGAAATTTCAGCAATTTCATGGCGAGGGAAGTTACTTGGATGCAGCTCTTTATTTTTAATAGCTTCGATACAATATTTTTCTATTGGTAATACTTCAGACGCATTTGCTGATTTCACCACTCGAACACAGCTAGTATAGGTATTGGAAGGCTTATGCTTGATCATTGAAAAAATAGATTGAGCATCAAATTCATCTTGCTCCTTACCTTCATCCTTTACTTTCTCAAATGCTAATTCTTCACAATAAACATTATGACGAATACGGAATACTTCATCTCTAAGTTCGTCGTTAATTGCAACCTCAGGCTTTAAGAATTGGGTGAAATGCTCAGCAATATTCATTGCGTCATGATTTACCTTCATCGATGCAATTCGTTTGGTGACATTTCCAATTACCGGCGCATTTAGCAATTTCTTGCTCCAACTCATTATTACCTCAGCTTCCTAGCGAACATTATTAAGGATTAGATATATTATCCATTATTACCTGTTTTTAAACTAGTTGTATAATTAATTTAGGTTTTATTTATTATAGAATATATTGATTAAATACTTGTGACATATTTATCTCCATTACTTTAACAATACTTCTAATTATCCAGTTTAGCTTTAATAGGGACTATTTCCATAGCGGTTTGATAACCTATATCAAACAATGAAAACTTTTTTTCTTCGCTCATACCAAAATCTACAGCAGAGCACAGGCCTGTATTGATAATAATGGTATTGTGCCAGAATGCATCATTAATATACTCACGTGAAATAGTCGTCATAAATGTACGTATAAGTAAGGTGACGTAGTTTACGATAGGGAACATACCATTGGTTTTTAGGTCGTCATATTCATGCTCACCACGTAAACGAAAGCATAACACAGGTGTTCCATCCTTTGCCCAATCACGATGTAAGGCGTCTTCAGACAAAATACTGCCATCAACCATTAAGTGCTGACCAAATTTTTTGAAACTGAATACCAAAGGAATTGACATTGAGAAACGCACGGCTTGAGATATCTTCATGCCAGGAGTTCTTTCTCGATTGAAAATAACAGGGCGGCCAGTTTTAACATCGGTGGCAACAACATGTAAGTTTTTTTCGAGGTCAATAAAGGTTTTGCCTTGTAAGTGATGATCAACCCATTGTTCAAAAACATCACCAGAGCTTAGGCCGCCATTACGAATTAAACTGACTAATGAAAAGCCCTTAAATTGATTATAGTTAGTGGTTATTGCAATATGCTTAATATTGTCTATCGACAGTCCAGCAGCATATAAACTTGCAATAATACTACCGCCAGAAACGCCGACAATATGAGAGAAATTAATCTCTAAATCTTTTAACGCTTGCAATACGCCGATATGCGCAGGCAATCGAGTTCCACCGCCAGCTAAAATAGGTACAATACTAACCACGTATTATTCTCCATATACTTAGGTAATTTAATTATGGGCAAAAATTTGGAATTCGCTAGCGACAAAGTGTGCTAACTTCAACGATAGTCATTAATTTTTTAGGAAAAGTGAGATATGAGTCGACAGATATTGTTACTGCTATTGATATGCATGCTGTTTAGTTCAACAGCCTATAGTAACTTAGTTGAAACTGTACGTTTAATAAAGCCTTCTGTTGTTGGTATTGGGGTCTACACACCGACAGGGCGGCCCAAAAATCAACTTTATGGTAGTGGCTTTGTTATTGGGGACGGTAGTTATGTTGTCACTAATAGTCATGTTATTGCAAAAGAGTTAGATGAAAGCTTATTACAAGAGTTAGCTGTTTTTACCGGCAAGGGGTCAGCTGCAAAAGTAAGAGTGGCAACTTTAATTGCTACAGATAAAGAGCATGATATCGCGCTTTTGAAAATTAAAGGTCAGCCATTGCCAGCCTTGCAATTGGCACAAAGTCATTTTAAGCCCGAAGGTAGCGCTATTGCCTTTACAGGTTTTCCCATTGGTGCCGTACTAGGGCTTTATCCTGTGACACATAGAGGGATTATTGCTGCGGTAACGCCGACCATCATTCCGGTTGATGACTCAAGACAGATCAGTATTGCTATGATTAAGCGCTTAAGAGATCCTTATTTAGTTTACCAATTAGATGCAACGGCTTATCCAGGTAATAGCGGTAGCGCTATGTACGATATCGAAACTGGCAAAGTTATTGGTATTATAAATAAAGTTTTTGTACAAGAAAGTAAAGAAACGGTGATCAGCAAACCCAGTGGCATTACTTATGCGATACCGGTTAAATATCTGCATCAACTTTTGAAAAAACATAAGATTAAAAGTTAGTAGTTTTAATCTTCCGCACTTAGACGTTGATTCTGTTCTATGGCTTTATTGCTTAATAGTGCCGATATCGGTACGAGCTGAATGTGATTCTGCTCAAGTAATGGTAAAAGCTTAATTAATGCGGCGATTGTTTCAGGGTGAGGGTGAGCAATGGCTACTACTTTATGTTCTCGTTTAGCGTCTCGTATTAGTTGTTCAAATTGACTTTGGATATAGCTATATTCGAGTTTGTTGTCGAGAAAAATATGGCGATGAAGACTTGGCACACCAAAGTGTATTGCTATTTTTTCTGCTTGGCTTGCACTGGTGGTCATACTGTCAATAAACATTAAATTTCTTTCGCTGAGAAATTGCATTGTCCAGGCCATAGGTTGATATAACTCAGTTAATTTACTCCCCATATGATTGTTGATACCCAAAGCAAAAGGTACCTCTAGAAAAGCATTTGTTAAACTTTGTCGAATACCCTCTTCATTCATTGTGCTAGTCAGTGCACCAGGACCAAGTTTTTTGCCATTTTTTGCCTCCATTGGGATATGCAAAATAACCTCATTGTTTTGTGCTTTTGCTTGCAAGGCTAAACTTTTTCCATAAGGGGTATGTGGCAAAATGGCGTAACTGATATCACCAGGTAAATAAAGGGCTTGTGAATCGCTTTTACGGTAACCAATGTCATCAATAATAATCGCAACTTGTGCTGATTGGGCAGAGGAAAAAAAAGGAAGCAGCAAGCTTAATATCAGCAGTAATCGGAGCACGGGCATTATTTCTCATGTTAAGTAACCATTTTAGGTTAACAGTTCGAGCAGGTAAAATCGATAAGTTCAATACTTAAGAACGAACAGGCTTACCTGCACCAAAGTTTAGGATTAACGGCCTTACCTGCATGTCTTATTTCAAAGTACAGTCCAGAGTCAGCTTGCCCGCCACTTTGTCCAACTAGTGCTATAGGCTCACCTGCTTCAACCCTGTCACCAACTGATTTGAGTAATGCTTGGTTATGGCCATACAAACTCATATAGCCATCGCCGTGGTCAACAACAGACACCAGCCCATAGCCGTTAAGCCAATCAGAGAAAAGAATAGTTCCACTGTGAATGGTTTTCACTTGCCGGCCAACTGGAGCAGAAAGAAATACCCCTTTCCATTTTAAATAGCCTTGTTTACTTGATCCAAAACTGTGACTAATTCGACCTTTAACCGGCCAATTTAGCTTACGTTTCAACTTGCTCAAGCCAACTAAGTTTTCAGCCGCTTTTGCTGCAGCGGCCATTTTTTTCAGCAAAGCTACGAGACTTGATTCTTCTCGTTCTAGTTTATTCAACCTTTGTTTTCCGGTCAGTGCCTTTTTATTTAAGGCCTTTAAGGTTTGCTGTTGTTTTACTTTTGATAGCTCTAGAATCTGTTTTTGTTGGCTTTGCTCTTGGGTTAATTGAGTAAACTCTTCCGCTTTTACTTGCTGCTGAGTTCGAATGTCATTTAATTTAGCAATTGTCTGTTTAAAGGTCTCTATTTCTTTAATGCGAGCAGCGTTAAGGTACTGATAATGTGTAATTGTGCGTTGCACGCTACTGGGCTTTTGTTGATTTAGCATTAACTTTAAGTAGTCATGATGCCCTGCAGAGTAAGCCGCCCTTAATTGTTTTGCTAATATTTGTTCTTGTTGTTTTTTAGCTGACTCTAGTTGTTGCTGTTCATTCGCAAGTTGGCTAATTTTTTTACGTACTGCCAGCAAACCTTGTTTAGTTGCTTGCAGCTTTTTAGCCACTTGACCAATGGCTAAGTCATCAGTTTTAAGTTGCTGCTCTAAATCGGTAATTTTTACTGTGGTATTTGATAATGTTTGTTTTTGTTGATTAATTCTTCGTTGGATCTCACTCAGTTGCTGATTTGTTTTTGCGGTGTTTTTTGCACTTAGGTCTGATTGCCCGTAGGCCGTTAGCGAACAGAAAAGTATTAGCAGCGTAATACAACCAACATAGCCAATACTCGATTGGCTATGTTGGTAAATGTTTGATGAGCTATTCACCTTAAAATAATCTTAGTTTTACGTTAACGTTAATAGGTTACTACCTGTCATTTCTTCTGGTTTCGGCATATCCATTAACGCTAAAATGGTTGGGGCAATATCACTTAGTGCTCCAGTTTTAGCTGTTTGCGCATTACGGCCAACATAAATTAATGGTACCGGTTCACAAGTGTGTGCAGTATGGGCTTGCCCTGAAACATTATCTTTCATTTGCTCGGCATTACCGTGATCAGCCGTAATTAGGCATTCGCTATGGGTTTTTTCTAAAGCTACTAACACTCGCCCGATGCTCGCATCGACTGCTTCACAGGCTTTTACTGCGGCGTCAAAGTCTCCTGTATGCCCAACCATGTCGCCATTAGGGTAATTACAAACAATAAAATCATGTTCTGCACTTTCGATTGCGGCTACTAATTTGTCGGTTAACAGTGTCGAATTCATTTCTGGTTGTAAATCGTAAGTTGCCACTTGTGGTGAAGGAACTAATATTCGTTGTTCACCATTGAAGGTGTCTTCTTTACCGCCACTGAAGAAAAAGGTTACATGGGCATATTTTTCTGTTTCTGAAATGCGCAGTTGCGTTTTATTATGTTTTTCTAACCATTCACCTAGTACATTGTTCAGCTGTACTGTTGGGAAGGCACAAGGTGCATCAATATCGCCAGCATACTCAGTTAACATAACAAACTCGCTAAGTTTTGGCTGTGCTTGACGTTCGAATCCTGAAAAGTTTTTATCAGTAAAGCAGCGGGTAAATTGTCGAGCACGATCGGCGCGAAAATTCATAAAAATCATGGCATCGCCATCTTGCACTCGAATTGTATCGCCATTTGGCCCAGTAATGGCAGAAGCTTGAACAAACTCATCATTTTCATCACGGGCATAGGCCGCATGTAAAGCATCTGTAGCTTGGCTATATTGAAATTCAGCTTGGCCTGAAACCATTAAATTATAAGCTGACTCGACCCGATCCCAACGTTGATCTCTATCCATAGCATAGTAACGACCAATCACTGAGGCCACTTGTCCACAGCCGAGTTCTTCAAATTTTGCTTGTGCTTTTAATAACGAAGCTTCAGCGCTGCGTGGTGGTGTATCGCGACCGTCTAAAAAGGCATGTAAATAAATTGATTTTGCCCCTTGCTTAGCAGCCATTTCTAACATGGCAAAAATATGATCTTCATGACTATGAACACCGCCGGGTGATAATAAGCCAAAAACGTGAATTGCTTTGTTGTTACTAACTGCGTTATCAATCGCTTTAACTAACGTTGGGTTGTTTTGAAATTCTTTATCTTCAATCGCTTTGGTAATACGAGTAAAGTCTTGATAAACGATTCGTCCGGCACCTAAGTTGACATGACCCACTTCAGAATTACCCATTTGTCCGTCTGGTAAACCTACAGCCATACCCGATGTTTCAATCAGCATATGTGGTCTATTGGCCATTAAGTCGTCTAATACCGGTGTTTTTGCATGATAAATGGCATTTGATTCTAGGCTTTCTCGGTATCCCCAGCCATCTAAAATAATAAGAACTGTTGACTTCTTGTTTGACATCACGGCTTCCTTTATACGAACAAAGATAAGTAAAATTATTTTTCCGCTTGAGTATATCAAGACACGCAATGAATATCTTGTGTCTGTTTAGAGAAAATGTTTCGAGCTTATGATCAAATTTTGCTGGTGGCGCTTAAGTTATTTGAGCAATCTTATTGTTGATGAAAAGTTCAGTTTGGGTTTAGTTTATTAGCCTGTATACTATGGCAAATTTTTAGTTAATTAGAATGTAACTCTTATGGATCAACTTATTACTTTTGCAATGAGCCAGCCTTTACTTAGTTCGGCTTGGCTAGTTATTGTTTTACTGATTATTGTTATAACGATCAGAATTCAAATGTCGCCGATTAAACAATTAAGCACACAGCAAATGACTTTTTTAGTGAATAGAGAGTCGGGTGTTGTGGTAGATAGTCGCAGTGAGAAAGATTATAAAGCCGGGCATATTATTGATGCAATTCATCTTGATAATGAAAAAGTCACTAAAAATGACTTCGCTACTCTTGAAAAGCACAAAGATAATCCCATCATTGTAGTATGTAGTGCTGGTCTTAGTGCAGGTAAAGTGGCTAACCAGCTAGCAAAAGCCGGCTTTACGCGAGTAAATTTACTTAAAGGTGGCATGAATGCTTGGTTAAGTGCAGGTTTACCTGTCACCAAGTCGTAAATTCTTAACAGCGGATTATCATGATGGCAGTTGACATATATACCAAAGTAACTTGTTTTTATTGCATGCGAGCGAAAGCTTTATTTGATGATATGGATGTTAGTTATAACGAAATAAAAATTGACGGTGATGCACCATTACGTGAAAAAATGATCACACGTAGTCAGGGAGCTGCAACAGTACCTCAAATATTCATTAACAATAGTCATATTGGCGGTTGTGATGATTTATTTGCATTACACGCGCAAGGAAAATTAGCTTCACTTTTAGCATCATAATATCAGTGAAAAACTTAGCTTAATAAGCCATTAGATAATGGCATAAATATACAGGAAATAAACTATGGCTGACGAAATTCAAAACAGCGAAGAAGCAACAAACGAACAACCGGCACCACAATTTGCTATTCAACGTGTATATACTAAAGATATCTCATTTGAAACACCTAATTCACCGGCTATTTTTCAAAAAGAATGGAAACCTGAAGTACAATTAGATATTGATACTAAGTCAGCAAAACTTGCTGATGATACTTATGAAGTAACATTATCTCTAACGGTAACGGCTAAAGTTGAAGACCAAACTGCATTTTTAGCCGAAGTTAAACAAGCCGGTATTTTTACTATTGGTAACATACCTGAAGCGCAATTAGCGCACACAATTGGTGCCTTTTGCCCAACAACATTATTCCCATATGCTCGCGAAGCCGTAGCCAACTTAGTTAGCCGTGGTTCATTCCCACAAATTAACTTAGCGCCAGTGAACTTTGAAGCATTATTTGCTAATTATGTTCAACAACGTGCAGCACAAGCAGAGCAAGCGCAAGTAAGCACTGAAACGCACTAATTTATGAACCCAAATTCTGCCGCAATTTCAGTTATTGGCGCTGGCTCATATGGCACAGCGTTGGCAATTTGTTTAGCGCGAAATGGTCATAAAACTTTACTTTGGGGACGTGATGCAAATCACGTTGCTGAAATGGCAAGTACGCGCGCTAATGAGAAGTACTTGCCTGGCAGTAAATTTCCTGAGCCATTACTGGTTAGTGATGATTTAGCTAAGGTGGTTGCAGCCAGTAAAAATATTTTATTAGTTGTGCCTAGTCATGCTTTTGGTGAAATGCTGGCGCAAATAAAACCACATTTACGCAAAGATGCACGCTTGGTGTGGGCCACTAAAGGCTTAGAACATGAGTCAGGACGCTTGTTGCAAGATGTTGCTCGTGAGGCTTTAGGCAATGAAATTTCTTTAGCTGTGCTTTCTGGGCCAACTTTCGCTAAAGAAATGGCGGCAGGGCTACCAACTGCAATATCGCTATCTTCAACAGACGAAGAATTTGTTAGTGATATTTCTAATTTACTGCACTGCGAACGAACCTTTCGTGTTTACAGTAACAACGACTTTATCGGTGTTCAGTTAGGTGGGGCGGTTAAAAATGTTATCGCTATCGGTGCGGGTATGGCTGATGGTATTGGTTTTGGTGCAAATGCTCGTACAGCGTTGATCACACGTGGTTTAGCTGAAATGACCCGGTTAGGTTGCGCATTAAACGCTGAACCATCAACGTTTATGGGCATGGCTGGTTTAGGTGATTTAGTCTTAACCTGTACTGATAATCAATCACGAAATCGACGTTTTGGCTTGGCCTTAGGTGGTGGAGCTGAAGTGGAACAAGCCATGGCTGATATTGGACAAGTTGTGGAAGGCTATCGCAATACTAAAGAAGTTTACATGCTAGCACAGCGTATGGGGGTAGAAATGCCTATCGTTGAGCAAGTATATCAAGTGCTTTATTGCGGTAAAGATGCCAAATTAGCTGCTGCCGATTTATTATCTCGGGAACGTAAATTTGAATAGCTGAATAGCTGAATATTGAAATCATTTATTTAAAGGCATACCCCATTTATGGTGTATGCCTTTTTTATGCGCTAATGATTAACTAATATGCTAACTTAAAAATAAGCTTTAAATTGAATTTGCAAAGCCTAATTGGCGCCAGGCTTCATAAACTATAACCGCAGTGGCATTTGATAAGTTCATACTGCGACTATCTTTTAGCATCGGGATTCTGATTTTGTCTTGATCGGGAATTTGCTGTCGAACATCTTCAGGTAATCCACCCGTTTCAGAGCCAAATAACAGGTAATCACCTGATTGAAAATTAACATCACCATAGTAACCTGTAGACTTAGTCGTTACTGCAAGTACACGCTTCGGTTGTTCAGACTCAATAAAGCTTTGATAATTTGCATGACGCTTCAATGCTGCAAATTCATGGTAATCTAAACCGGCTCTGCGTAATTTTTTATCTTCTAGATCAAAGCCTAATGGTTCAATAAGGTGTAATCTAAAACCGGTATTAGCACATAGACGGATTATATTGCCAGTATTGGGTGGAATTTGAGGTTGAAATAAAACGACATCTAACATATCAAGTGCTTAATAAATTGTATAATTAAAACATTATACCGTGCTTGAAGCGAATGCTTAAGTAATGCTTGAGAAATAACGGCTTAATATTTATTACTAGGAGTTAAAAATAGTGAAACAACCACTAGATGCGAATCAATATGCTTATCTCGTTAAGCTAGCAGCGTTTGCGGCAACAACAACGGCATTAGTCTTAGTTGTGCTAAAGCTATACGCTTGGCTTGCTACGGATGCAAGCGCTATGCTGGCATCTGCGACAGATTCGATTCTAGATTTATTTGCCTCGATCATGAATGTGGTTATTTTACGTTTTGCTTTAGCGCCCGCAGATAAAGAACATAAATTTGGGCATGGTAAAGCTGAAAGTCTTGCAGGCTTAGTGCAAGCCGCATTTGTGTTAGGTTCAGCGTTGTTATTAGTATTTAATGGCGTAGACCGCATTATTAACCCACAGCAAATCATTAGAACGGAAGTGGGTATGCTTGTGTCTATTGTTGCAATTGTGCTGACCTTATCATTAGTGATGTTACAAAAATATGTTATCAATCGTACTAAATCTGTTGCGATTAGTGCTGACGCTCTGCATTACCAGTCTGATTTGTTATTGAATTTAGGCGTACTTGCCGCACTTTTTTTAAGTCAAGGTTATTGGCTGCAGGCTGATGGCGTTTTTACGGTTGCGGTGGGCATATTCCTACTCATAGGCGCAGGCAAGATAATATGGACCAGCGTTCATCATTTAATGGATCATGAATTGACAGATGAAGAACTAAATACCATAAGAGCAATTGTTTTAGCGCACGAAGGTGCTTATGGCTTACATGAGTTACGTACACGCCAAGCAGGCCCTGATCGCTTTATTCAGTTTCACCTAGAGCTAGATGAAAATCTGTCATTGCTTGAAGCGCATAAAATAGGTGAGGCTATTGAGAGTGAAATTATTCAAGCATTAGCGCCTTGTGAGGTCTTTATACATCACGACCCTTTGTCAGTCGTTAAGCCTTTAAGTAATAAGTAAGCCTGTGTCAGCGACTAACAACCTTAGTCGTTATGATGCTCAACAAACCAAGCTACGGCATTATTTATTGCGATATCTCGATATTGGTCAAGCTCAAAAAAGAGTTCATGATAGGCACCGGCCACTATTATTGGTTTATTTTCTGGGTAATGATCGGGCTTAAGTGTGCTCAACTGTCGGCAAAAACTATTCTGGGCATTATTATCAACAATATATTCTTCTTCTGCCTGCATCAGTTGTATGGGTAGTGATAATTTTTTCAAATCAATAAATAGCTTATCTGAATTATCTAGTGCTTGTTGCAACCAGTGAAATGTTACTCCTCCAAGCTTTAACTCTGGCCGTTGATGATATAACTCACGAAAACGTTGAAAACGTAGTTTTGAGTGCATTAAGCGGTTTTCCTCAAATGTACTTTGATTGATATCGCTTTGCCCTAAAAAATACCAAGGAGTTGCTGACAAGCATTGATTTATTGCTCTGCCGGTTTTGACCAAAAATTTAGCTAACCAAGTTGGGACCCCGTTACTTGCGATAGCTATCATTGGTGAGCTCAAGCTTAATGCCTTGATCTGGTGAGGATAAAGCTGCAAGTACCTCAATGCAATAGCGCCGCCCATTGAGTGTGCCAGCATAAAAGCACTTTGTTGATGCTGTGGGTATTTTTGGGGTAATACTTGGTCGAGTAACTGGTGCAAGTCTCGAGCATAATCATCAAAGTCTTCAACGTAGCCCTGTAAGGGGTTAGCTGTTAAGCGCATAGAAAGCCCTTGCCCGCGATGATCAATGATCACCCAGTCATAGCCTAAAGCATCTAAATCAAAAGCTAACTCTTGATATTTTAAGTAGCTTTCGGAACGACCCGGAACGATGACAATGTAAGGTTGATCTGGGCGTTTAAAATGCGTGGCGTAAGCGATATTAACCTGATCAACTGTGGTGAATGAAGCTTGATGCACTGATTGCCAATATTTTTCGATGGCGATAACTTTTTCTGTGGTAAGTGCACGCTTGCTCACCAGACATTCTGTGCTAGTCAATGATGTTATTCCTTATAAGGCGCTTAATAGCAAGTAAAGCTAGTCACTATAAACTGGGCATTACTTATGATCATACTTTACCGCTCTCAATCGGCAGTTTAATGGTTACAGTGAGGCCATTATTAGTATTGTTGCTTGCGCTGATAGAGCCATTATGTGCAATAACAGCCTGTTTAGCTATTGCTAATCCTAAACCTGTACCACCCGTTGCTCGATCACGGGCTTGTGCGACTCGGTAAAATGGTTCGAATAATTTAGGTAAATCATCAACAGGAACCCCAGTGCCAGTATCGACTATTTCAATAATAAAGTCAGTGCTAGTATTTTTTAAGTAAACATTAAGTTCATCGTTATTATGGCTATATTTTACCGCATTAATTAAAATATTATTAAATGCACTGGATAAAAGTGTTGGATCTGCTTGGGTTAAAGCTGTGCTTTCGCTATGAAAGTTAATAACAATAGATTTTTCATTAGCTATATATTGCGCATCTTCAATACACAGCATTAATAGTTGCTTAACATCGACAGACATTAATTCCATTTGGCTTATCGTGTTTTCTAAGCGTGATAACGATAAGACATTGGCAATCATTTCATCGAGCCTAGCGACTTCAAGCTCACAACGTTGCAAATGCTTATGAAGTGTCGCTTGTTCGATACCTTTTTGCTGTGCCAAACCCAAGGCAATTTGTAACCTAGTCATTGGAGATCTAAGTTCGTGAGAAACATCGGCCATAAGTCTCTGATGAGAGCCAATATTTTGCTCTAGTTTTTCAGCCATTAAGTTAAAACTGGCTGCGCAAGTACCTATTTCATCATTACGTTGTGCAATTAAGGGCACACGTGCACTGAATTCGCCATCACCAAAGCGTGTTGCTGTTTTTTGCATGGCAATTAATGGCTTTGTGAATGAACGGGTAAGTAGCCACAGTAAAATTGAACTGATGATGATAGGTATGGCTAAACGTATCCAAGTTGGAATATGCTGTATTAAGCCACCAAAAGGTGGTTTGCGATCGCGGCTTGCAAGAAATAATTGGTAGGGTGTACCTGCAATATCAAGGGCTAAAGGGCCTGTCATTCGATAAAACTCAAATTTAACGGTCGTGAGGCTTTCTAGGTTATTTTCACTTAAAAATTTTTTTAAGTTTTCAATTTGCCATTTTTTTGATGCGTAAATTTGGTTTGTTTGCATATTTTTTAGCAGTAATTCACGATCTGACTTTCTAGATAGAATCGTTAGCGCTGCTTGTGGTGTTTTTGGGGGATTACGTTTAATGAGGTGATCGATGCGCTTAACTCTTGCTATGTCGGAATGATGACTAGGTGCAATAAAGCTTTTGCTTCTAAATTGTTCGGAAACCAGCCGAGTAATGCCAATGGTTAATATCACTATTAACCAAAAGCAGATAAATAATTTAGCGCCAATTGAAGAAAATTTTTCTCTAAGCTTCAGCATTACTCTAGTTCTCCTGCCAAGAAAATATAGCCGGCACCACGGATTGTTTTAAGCTTATCGTTTGGACTAAACGGTAACAGTTTGCGTCTAATATTGCTGACGTGCATATCTATGCTGCGATCAAAAGCACTAAGCTTACGTTTCAGCACTTGCTCTGATATTTCATCTTTACTGACAATGCTGCCGGGCTTTGACATTAAATATTCGATAATTTGGTACTCAGTACCGGTAAGCTCTATTGACTGTTCATGACAACTGACTTGGCGTGTTGCATGATTAAGCATCACCCCGTTAACTTTTAATGATGAGCTTGGCACTTTGCTATTTTGCACTATGTTAATTCGGCGCAGAATGGCATTTATTCGTGCTAACAATTCACGGTGCTGAAAGGGCTTAGGTAAATAATCATCAGCACCTAGTTCCAATCCTAATATACGATCGGCATTATCGCCTTTAGCTGTCAGCATCAAAATAGGGGTTTTATGATTGCCCCCAAGTGCTTTTAATACTTCAAAACCCGTTAATCCAGGCATCATTACATCTAATAATATCAAAGAGATAGTGTCATCAAATGCTTTCTCTAAGCCTGATATGCCATCATGGCAACAAATTAACTCGAAGCCTTCTGTTGCAAGATAATCAGAAAGTAAATCAGCGAGCTCTCTATCATCATCTATTAATAAAAGTTTATGTTTTTTCATTGTTGCTCTCGTTAATCGCTAATACTCTATTGCCATAATAGCGTATATATTTATTACCTTTTAAGATCTTTACATAACATTTACGTTGGTTTGCGTTTCTTTTCGTTGAGCGATTTATACTGGTGTTGAATTAATTGAGGAGTAAAACTTATGAAAATGCAAAGCTTATATTCAACAATAAAACCATATGTTGCGATGGGTGTTATCGCATTGACAGTGACTAGTCTTAATGTGAACGCTATTGGCCACAAGAGTGATGTTAATAACCCGAATGTTCAGTACCAAAAGAGTGAAGAACGCGGTAAGCATCATAACAAAATGAAAAAGCAGTTTCATCGCTTAGTTAAAAAACTGGATTTGAACTCAACACAGAAAACGAAGATTAAAGCTATTTTTGCTGATATGAAAACCAAGCATCAGGAACATAAAGAAACACGTGCGGGCTTTAAAAAGCAAGTTGATTCATTGATGTTAGCGAGTGATTTTGATGAGAATAGCTTTGCAGCTATCTATGCAGAATATCAGCCGAGCTTTCAAGAGATGGCGATGCAAAAAGCTAAAACTCACCATCAAATTATGCAGGTTTTAACACCAGAGCAACAAAAGAAATTCGCAAAAATGCAACAGCATAAGCGATCGCGTTAACACGCTTTATTTTAGCTTAGTAAGCTAAAGGAAAATATTTTAGACATTTTGCTTTCTACCACTTGGCCATTCTTTTTGGCCGGTAGAAAGCGCCATTCTTCCATAGCGTTACGGATGGTATTGCGAAAGTAACTTGCCTTACTTCTACTTTTACTTTCAAACTGTAAATCTTTTACTAAGCCGTTTTTATCAATGTTGAACTTGACCATGATTTCTAATTCTATGCCTTTTCTTTTCGCAGAAGAAGGGTATTTAGGTTCAACAGAGCTGATTAACTTAGCGGCGATATTAGTGGTATTACGTTTCAGCACATCTCTAGTTTCATCAGCGAGTATGGCTTGATTAAGTCCGTTTTTGTTTATCTGGTTCACTGATGACTGTTGGTCAATGCCATAGTGAGTTTTGTTTAAGGCTGCTATTTGATCATTCTGAGTTACATTAGGTTCACTTAACAAGGACGCAAGCTGTTGAGAATAAGGGGTAGCTTTCGTTGTTGAGTTGCTTAAGTCTGTTTGCTTAAATGCACTATCAGACATTAACTCAGTTGCGCGAGTATTATTGTTAAGGTTATCGCTAGTGCGTGTCTGGTTTTTTAATTCTGCGTGGTGCTGGGCTGTATTCTTATTTGTGTCAACATTGGCTCGTACAATGGGCAACTCATTATAATAAGGTGTAATTTTTCCTTGATTAGCACTATTGAATTTATTTGAAGGCGCTTGTACGGTCAAAAGATTATCTTTTTTTATTGCCGGCTGAAATGAAGCGTTAGCAGTGTTTTTGACAGCTTGCTGGGGCAAATTTGAATCATCAATAGCTAATAATTGGCTAGCAAGTGAAGTATTGGTTTTAACTGCTTGGAGAGTTAAAGGTGCATAAGTTATTGTGCTTGCTCTAAGTGCTTTAGGAGAGCTCTGAATTGAAATACTGCCTGACTGTAAATCAATGATCGGCAAGGTTAATGAGTATTTAGAAAATAGAAAAATAAGGCTTAGTAACACAGTGAAAGATGCTAGCCATTTGCCAGAATCAGTACTTTTAGTGCAATGTTGCTGTTGGTCTAATAATCTTACTACGCGTTGCTTTAAATCACCGCCAGAGGCAGCCATTGCCATGTTAGGAATGGTGTGGTGACGATGTTTTTGGCATAACGATGCAGTGTCAGCCAATGTATGCGCATAAGCAAGCGGGCTACCACTGTGTTGTACGGCAATATCATCGCTGCAATATTCTCTTTCATTACGCATTTGCTTAGAAACCCAAGCAACTGCTGGGTGAAAAAATAACAGAATTTCAACCAAAGTCTGTAGAAAGTTCACTAAGTAGTCATGGCGTCGAATATGAGCTAACTCATGGAGTAAAAGCATATCTAACTGCTGAGGTGATAAACCTGAAAGCATGCTAAATGGAATAAGTACTACCGGTTTCAACCAACCTATAGCCATTGGTACATTGGTTTTGCTGGATACTAACAAGACAACTTTTCTTGATAACCCGACCTTATTAATTAAGTTATCAAAACGAGCTTGCAGCGCTAAATCTACAGAAGTGCAACCTTGAGTTGGTAGCTTGTTGACATTGTACAGTTCTATGGTCAGCTTAAGTGCAAGAGTAAAAACAATAACCAGCCATAACATAGCAAGTGCAGGTAAGTATTCTAGCCACTCAATGTACCAAGTATTTGCTTGTATCTGCTCTAAATAAAAGCCTTGCTCGAGTAGGGGTAAGGTATTAACAAAGTTTGCTACTTGGCGATATTCAACATCGTAAACAATAAAGAATGTCACAACAGGTAAAATTAAATTGGTTAGCATCGCTACAGAACTAAGTGCGTAGCGTAATTGTGATTTTTTGTAGGAAATTAACGATAGTAGAACTTTTAGTACCAATGCAACCAAAACTCCTTGCCATAAAAAATGGATAAGAGTAATGGCTAAACCAGCTAATAAGGGACTATTTATTAAGCTTTCCTGCATCATTGATTGTTTTAATTACCTTGAACTTAATTAATTATGATTGTTGTTCTAGCTCATTGAGCAACTGTCTAATATCCTCAATCTCTTCTTTACTTGTTGAGTTATCTAAAGCTCGCATCACCAACTTTGAGGTGGAACCTCCAAATGCTTTTAAGACTAAATCTTTCAATAAAGATGATTGAGTGACCATTTCACTATTCGCAGGAGCATAAACATGTGCTCTATTACTTTCATCACGAATAACTAACGATTTTTCGTGCATTATTTGTAATATTTTCAGTACCGTAGTGTAGCCGGTTTTTTGAGTTTGGCTAACGGTTTCATGAATCTGTCGAACCGTGGCAGGTCCCATTTTCCAGAGGATATTAAGTAACGTCAGCTCTGCCTCTGTTGGCTTAATATCTGATTTATCTCGTGACATTGAGATTCCTTAAGGCGAATATTTTCAGAATTTTTATACGAATATGCTCGTATATTATTCCGACCATCCTAGCTTGAGACGAATAAATGAGCAATAGCAATTAGTAAATTGTTTTTAAAAAATTATTGCGGAAATATTAAAAGTTGTAGTTATTCAAGGTGTTATTCTTGTTGCTTGATTGACGAGATAAAGTGACGTGTGTTTTGTGGAAAGTTAGTAAAAATGCCATCAACTTGGTACTGCAGACATTGTTTGATTTGTTCTGGATTATCGACAGTATAAACCCAAACCTTTAGACCACGACGATGGGCGTCATTAACGATTTCAGCATTTAGGCAATCAACAGCAAGGTTTAACATTTTTACCTTTAGCTTTATGCAAAACTTAGCATAATCAAAAGGGCAACAGGCAATTAATGCTGCTGTGGTGATTTTAGGCAGATGCGTGGTTAGATAGGCAAGCGTATGATGGTTAAAAGAAGACACAATAATTTGTGCGTAGCTAATTGTATTAATTAACTCTGCTTGCCTTAGTAAGGTTATAAGCTTGTGCATTTCATCAGCAAGCTGATCGCCTTGTGCAGCAGATTTCAACTCTATATTTATTAAGCACTGAGTGTTTATGCACTTTAAAGCTTGGTTTAGCGTGCAGATATTGTATTTAGCACTGGTAAGCTCAGCTAGCGACAGTTGATTAAAGTGAATATTTATAGTTTTATTATTCGAGCAAGTATCATTCAAGTAATTATCATGCAAGAGAATAAATTCCCCGCTAGCTTGATGGTATTGAACATCAAACTCAATACCGTCACAGCCTTGAAGTATTGCTTGCTCAAATGCTAGCAGTGAGTTTTCAGTAAACTCACCGCTAGCACCTCTATGGGCAATTACTTGCATTGTTGATTGCCAAAATAGTTACCGGTATTAGTCATCGGGTATAGCTTAGCTGTTTTAAGTAGTCGTGAGCAAGTCAGCATAATGTTCACCAAGCCGAGTAACGGTTTCAGGACCCGCTTGCTGGTTAAAGCTCACCATATTAGGTGCAAAAGTAGTCACAACCGTTGAACCTAACTTGAAGCGACCCATTTCGGCACCTTTTTCTAAAGTTATAGCGCTCGCGCCAGTGCTTGGGTACTGCCAACGAAATACATCTTTCCCTGCTGGTGGTGTTACTGTGCCGGCCCAAACTGTTTCAATACTCGCAACAATCGTAGCGCCCACCAATACCATTGCCATTGCGCCATGTTCAGTGTCAAAAATGGCCACTACACGTTCATTGCGTGCAAATAAGTTTGGTACATTATTTGCCGTTAATGGATTGACGGAAAATAAATCGCCAGGGACATAAATCATTTCACGTAAAGTGCCGGTCATAGGCATATGAATGCGGTGATAATCTTTCGGAGCTAAATAAATGCAGGAAAACTCACCGTCTTGAAAAGGAGCTGCGGTATTTTTATCGCCGCCAAGCAAAGTTTCTAAACTGTAATTAAAGCCTTTTGCCTGAATAAGCTGGCCTTTTTCAATTCGACCTTGCTGACTGATAGCGCCATCGACAGGGTAACAAATGGTGCTGTCATCCTGCAGAATAGTACGGGCGCCATCTTCAAGTTCACGAGTAAAAAAATCATTAAAAGTTTTAAAGTCAGTAGCATTTTTTAGTTTAGCTTCAGCCATATTGATATCATAAGCTTTGATAAAGTAACTGATAGCTTTAGTGGTAAGCCAACCGGCCTCTGCTGCCGCGAATTTACCAACAAGTCTTGAAATACCGTGCTTTGGCATTAGATACTGCAAAGCGATTTTTAATTTATTAATTAACACTGTTTTTCCTTAATGTCTTATTCTACTGTTTTAATCATTGAAGCGTGAAGTTAAGGTGTTATCACCTAAACTGGCTAATATTTTTTGGAAGCTAGCTAAGCGCTCAGGGTAAATTTTACCGGCTTCTTTTGCTGCGACCAATGCACAGCCGGGATCGCTTTGATGTTTGCAATCACGAAATTTACAGGTGCCTAAATACTCATCAAACTCGATAAAGCCACTACTTACTTGCTCTGGTGATAAATGCCAAAGGCCAAATTCGCGTATACCCGGTGAATCGATGAGATCACCACCTTGTTCGAAGTGATATAATCGAGCCACTGTTGTTGTATGCTGACCGAGTCCAGAATTTTCTGAAACAATTTTAGTCATTACTCCTAATTCAGGCATTAGCGTGTTAGTGAGTGTTGACTTACCAACGCCGGATTGGCCAACAAATATGCTAGTGTGTTGGCTAAGTTGTAGTTTTAATTCGGCAATACCTTCAGCTGTCTCGTTACTAACATAAGTGACTTGATAACCAATTTTACGATAAATGTTGAGTTGTTTTTCGATTTCATCACGATTGCTATCATCGAGTAAATCAACTTTATTCAATAAGATAACTGGTGTAATGCCGGTTTGCTCAGCGGCAACCAAATAGCGATCGATGATATCAGCATTAAAAGCCGGTAATACGGATGAAACAATTAGAATTTGGCTAATGTTGGCTGCAATAGGTTTAACACCGTCATAAACATCAGGACGACTGAGCACCGAGTCTCGTTCGTGCACCGCTTCGATTACGCCTGAGATACTATGTTGGGTTTCTTTACCTTTACGCCAAAGCACTTTGTCACCGCAGACTAAAGAGCTAATACTGCGGCGTAAATTACAGCGAAATATTTCTCCACTGCTGCTTTCAACGTCTGCATGTTGGCCAAAGCGACTGATGACAATGCCATTTTCAGCTGCAGCAAGCTCATCATCTTGCCATTGCACTTTCTCAGTAGATTTGCGTAACTTTTTACTTTGGTTCGCTTTGATCTGCCGCGCTTGGCCTTTGGTTAGTTTTTTGGCTTTAGCCACAAATTATTCTCATTTTATTTCGACTCTCATTATTATGATAACTTACCAGAGCAAATTACAAATAAATTCAATCGTGCTACATTCTCACGTATTATATACTTAAGCATGATTTAAATGCATGTGTAATCGCGTCTTTACTCGTGTCAGTTGTATTTTCGCGGTTAAGTTTTGTTGAAGATTAAAGTGTATTTCTCTCTGACGGTGTCGCTTGGTCACTCTAAGCATGCATTCGTCAATAACGAGTAAAACGATTATTAACTGAATTTTTTACACAATGTTTGTTGGACGTTTATTTGCATTATGACTCACGTTAAGTCGCAAGTCGCATGGCATAAATACTGGCTTGTATAAATGGCCGATAAACCGAAGTAAAACTAAGCTTGAAATATCCGCTATCCCAATTATTAGCTAATAGTCTTATCTGATTAAAGTGGGGTAGTAAGTTGCAGACTAATTGATATAGGAAAAATAATGAGCGCTAATGATAACAATTTAATTTGGTTAGATTTGGAAATGACCGGCCTTGAACCCAGCACCGATGTTATCTTAGAGATCGCTACTATAGTCACAGATAGCCAACTTAACATATTGGCCGAAGGACCTGTTTTTGCCATTCATCAAAGTGACGATGTGTTAGACAACATGAGTCAGTGGTGTATTGAGCACCACGGCAACTCCGGTTTAACAAAAAGGTGTCGCGAAAGTACGACTAGTTTAGCTCAAGCAAGCGCAGAAACTTTAGCGTTCTTTAAACCTTATGTTGCTAAAGGTAAATCTCCTATGTGTGGTAATAGCATAGGGCAAGACCGACGTTTTATTAATAAGTACATGCCCGAATTTGAAGATTATTTTCATTATCGCAACCTTGATGTCAGTACTATTAAAGAGCTTGCACGACGATGGAAACCAGAAGTACTTGAAAAAGTTGTTAAAACAGGGGCACATTTAGCCTTAGATGATATTCGTGAATCGATCGCAGAATTAAAAATTTATCAAGAGCATTTCTTCAAACTTTAATAAAGTTGTTTTTAATCACAAGCAGTAAAAAGACGCGCAAGCGTCTTTTTTATAAATCTCTTGCAGGTCTGACCAGTTTATTTAACAATTACTTATTATTTTAGCAAACAGCAATAAAGGACTTTTATGAGTAATCGCTTTAGCCGGGCCATTAAGACAATAAAAAAACTACCGAAGGTAACTCACTCGTTTTTATTTACGCAACTATTTTGCTCTCAGGTAAAGTATGCTCGCACGTCCAGAATCACTATTGTCGATATAGAGCCACAGCAAGTAAAATTGCTGATTAAAAACCATAGAAAGGTACAAAATCATATTGGCGGGGTGCATGCGATTGCCGTAGCACTATTAGCGGAATCAGCAACGGGGATCGTTTTCGGTATGAACCTGCCAGATACAGCTCTGCCGTTATTAAAATCAATGACTATGCACTTTCAGCGCCGAATGCAAGGAGACTTGACCGCGGTTGCAAGTATTTCTGAGCAACAAATTTCCCAGCTAACAGAAGAAAAAGGCAATATGGAAATAGTCGTCACTATTACTGATGAATCAGCTGAGCAACCCGTTGAGTGCATTATGAATTGGGCCTGGGTGACAAAAAAATCTAAATAACTCCAGTCAGAATTAAGCTGCAATAATATTCTACAAAGGCTTATCAGTGTTGTTTTTATCTCTAATAGCCGCTATTGGTTTGTTAAAATGTCTTGGTAAGCACCTAAACTCGACCATTATGGCTTGGTTAATATTTTATTTAAAAAATATCATCAATGATTTAGGCAATGATTCAGCCAAGAATGCGCTGAATTTTCTGGTTATAAAGTTCATTAGTCTGAACAGAGGGTAAATAGTGTCAACTGCGCTGGCGATGGACGTGGAAGCGTTAATTTTAGCTAAGTATGCAGACTCGAGTCTTTTGGATGAAATGGCATATTTCAGCTAATTAGGTGTGCGACAAGGAAGATATTACCGTAGATGAGAATGACGATGTGATGAGTAAATAGTCAGCCTTATTGATTAATCGTTGCTAATTGAAGTGAAATCCATAGACTGTTATATATTCGAATAATTTTTGGGTATTTAAAACACTTCCCTGATTGTTATTTGGCTAAATAAATTACTTTGACTTGTTAGGATTTTACCGCATTCATGGATTCAACTCTGCCGTTATACCGTCAGCTTTCAAGCCGTTTTATATTATTGGGCTTGAGTTTCTTTTTGCTTTGTTTTGTTGGGGGGGCGCTTTACTTTCAACATGAGCAAGACTTAGCTGTTGTAAAATATCAGCAAGTACCGATGATTAAAGAATACAGTCAGAGGCAGCAATTATTGAGCAAGCATGAGCGCCTGCTTAATGAGATGATCTATAGTAAGTATGCAACGCAGTTTGGCGATTACTACCAAGCACTTAATAGTAATTTAACTGAAATCTCTGCTTTAAGCCGTAATAACCGAAGGTTGATTGAACGCTTAATACAGCGCATGCAAAGCCAAGCTGAAAATGTACAAAATTTAGCAGGTAATGAACGACGAAATAATCAGCTTAAAGATAATGCCATCATACAATTAACGCTAGTTGCTGACAGTTTGTCAAATTTAATCACCACGCAAAGTCAGCAACAGCAGGAATTATATCGACAAATAACACAAGATAACTTAACCGATCGAGTTACTGCCATCAGAGCAAAGGCACTAAGTGGTTTGGTGAGTAACTTAAATACAAATCGCCAATTTCAGCAAGCTCTCATTGACACTCTGGTGATGTTTAATCAACTTGATCTTCAATATGACTTAATTAATTTCAATTATATTCAGCAACAAATAAATCATGAAATAAAACAATGGCTGGCGAACGAAGCGAATATTGTCGATAAAAATCAGCAAGAAAATTCACTATCTGAACAAGCTTCTGTGTTGTATGCCTTGCTTTTTAGCGAACAAAGTACTTTTGGAAAATGGCGAGGGCAAATCCGTAGGGCAAATACTGTCCAAGCAGAACTCGCGCAACAAAAAGCTGAGCTGATGCCGTTATTTGAGAAAAAACTGGCTATTCCAGCCCTGAAACCTTCGTTGTTTGAACAGCAACTGGGGAAGTGGTTATCACAAACGAATATGGGCTTGCAGGCTAAAGATATTATTTGGCTAGTTGCTGCTTTCTTTTGCTTGCTTGCTATCATTTTTATCATGACATTATTCAGTATACGGCGAAAAATCAAACATTGCGGTATTAAAGGGGTGGCAACTGTACAGGCAGTAGTCAGCACAGAGCAGCTAGATATTACTCCTGTAAGTTATGAAATTAGCGAAATTATTACACATATCAAACAGCTTTCTAGCCCTGTGCATAGCGAAGCTGACTTTCAAGAACAACGGCTACAATTTCAAAAATATGCAGGTGCTATGTCTCGTCATAGTGGTTGTGTGTTTTTTCAGTTGCCGATAGAGTCAAAGAAAAAGCAGCAGCAACTCTGTAAATTATTAGCTGTCGACTTTAGCACTCAACATTGGCGACATTGCTTTAGCCGAGCTGATGTTCGCACTCTTTTGTCGATTGCTCGGCAAGCTAAGGATCATGAGAGCGTTGAAAAAGCGTCCTTAACTAGCAGACAAGGAAAGGCTATTACAGTAACCATTGAATATATTGATAGTACATGGTGTGGTAGTTTATCTAGTACCGAAGCCTTACGTCTATTGAAAGACGAAAATAGCCAACTTCAACGAAAACTTAAACAGCAAAATCAAGAAGACAAGCTGGCTGCTATGACAAGCTTTCAACATATTATCGATATGTCTAGTTCAGCTATGCAGCAAAGACAAATGCTGTCGTTAGAGCGTGGCGATGAACAGCATGCCTATCAACAATTACAGCAGTTATTTTGCTGGAGTGAACAACAAAGGATTAGCGCGCAATTACGTCGAGATGATTTTGTCTTAACCCTGAGTACGGTTAACTTTAGTAATGAGCTGCAGACCGCGTTGCTTAATATTGGCTTACAGCAAGTAGCTAATAATAATGTTGTTTATGTGAATATTGCTAGTAATGTCGCGAGTTTTGTAACGCTTGAAAGTGAGTTATTTCAAGCCATGATTGATGCCACATGCCAAATTATGCTGGCAGGACAGTATGGTGTTGAGCTTGTTATCGATGTTCAGTTAGTTGATGTCAACTCTGGCCAACAAATACTAAAAGTTAGCTTTGAGATTAATAACGCATCAGCTCCCCAAAGCTTGTTTCAAATTATTGAACAGTTGGTAGCTGACGACGAAATATCCCCAGAGAGTCAAATCACGAGTCAAAGCTATTTACGTGATTTACAGTTAGTTTTTAACGTCAGTGATAAAGCTGCTCAGCAGTTAGAATCAACAGGAAAATTTTCTTTTCACTTACCGTTAGCTATTGCTGAACAACATAACCAAAATAATCATGATACACCGATAAAGCTTAATAAATGCTCTATTTTAGTTATTGCAACGGATAAAAATAGTCGTAACAGAATTTGTCAGCAGTTTATCAATAGCAAAGCCATCGTTGAAACGATGCAAGATCTGTCATTATTCCGACGACAAATCAGTGTTAATCATTTAAGCAAAAACCGTGTCGATATTATTATTTTATCACCGGAAGTATATGCTTCTGATTATGATTTAGTGACTCGACATTTAGCTGCACTTCCTGAAAAACTACAGCCAAAAATATTAGTTATCCAACCTTTTTCTTGTCATGTTTTGCAAACTAGAGGGCTATTTAGTCACTGTAATTTTCCATGGTTTGCTCAAGAACTCGTGGCTAGTGTTGTACAGCTAAAAAACAATACAAATCAGATGAATCTTTTGCTAGCAGCAGAAACGTTCGCAGATTATAAATTTGCTCCAACACAGGTAGAAATTTTACTTGGTGTAGCAGCGTTGCACAAATACCAAACATTAATCAGAGTATTGCCATGGCTTGGACTACAAATTACCTTGGTATCTCAACAAGAACGTTTAGATCGCTTGTGGCAGTCGGGGCGTTATTTAGTAGTAATAAGTGAGTTTTTGCCGACCCAATTAACGCTCAATCACTGTGCTACAAATGCTCGAGGTGTGTTTTCGTTATTGGATGACGAAAGTGATAAAACGGACATCAGTTGTTTGACGTTACCTGAAAATTGGTATCGTGGTGAAGTAACAGCTGAATTGGATGTTGCATTGTTAATTGAGCAACTATCGCCTTGGCTAAAAACTGATAGTCATAAGGTTTCTGTTGAAATAAATTCACTGACATTACCTGAGCAAGTAATGAGTAATGCTGCTGTGGCAGAACAGGCCACGTCAGTGCTTAGTCATGCTGACAAAGCGTTAGATTTCGATTTGGTTGATGTCGCTCCGCTGTTTGATACCGCTAAAGTCTCTGCAGAATTTCACTTATCCGATGATGCTTTTGATTTAGTTCAGTATGCTGACAATCAAGGCTCTGCAGAGCTAGCGGCTTTTATGTTAGATGAGTATGTGCTGGACATTCATGAGCACGCACTAGCTTTAGAGCACGCTTTAGCACAGCAAAACTATCATTTGGCTTTACAGTCTTCAAAATCCTTGACTATACTAGCAAAAGTCATTGCCGCTGAGTCTTTGTTGGTGCAATGCACGGAGTTAGACCTGATATTAAAGCAAATAAATAATCATGCAGACAATGCCGAGCTTTCTGATCAGTCAGTGTCAGAACTGCAAAAAGAACAATTGCAAGCGCGGCTGAATCAACTCAAACTATGCATAGAGCAGTTAACTGAATTTGCAGAGTCAATATGAGCGTTAAATACCACCAATCAATAAATAATGTTGAGGATGATATTGCCAGTCCTTGTGTGCGTAATTGCTGTTTAAATGAGGCTGATATTTGCTTAGGTTGTTTTCGTCATATTGATGAGATCATGGCATGGCGGCAACTTGATGTGGCTGGAAAGAAATCAGTCTTGAGTCAATGCCAGCAACGTCAACAACAGCTAGATAAATAGTCGCATAGCATTAGGGGTAACAGGATGATTAATGGAAGAAATTGAAAAAAATCCCTTAGCACAGTTAGATCAACTTAATGTCTTGATTATCGATGATAATTTATTAGTGCATAGCGTATTAAAGGAAAGTTTATTTGCTTTGGGCATTAAGGAAATACGTTGTGCACAAAACTCTTATTATGGTTTGAGGTTGTGTGATGAAATGCATTTTCATATCATCATTTGTGCTTTTAATGTCAAGAGTGACAAAGACGGTTTTCATCTACTAGAAGAACTGAAATTTAAAGGCCACGTCACTAAAACTACCGTTTTGATCTTTCTCAGTACAGAAACAAATGAGTCTTTAGTCAATTCTATTATTGAATTACAACCTGATGATTTTTGGACTAAACCGCTTGCCATAAAAAAAGTTCGAACCCGTTTAATTTCAACCCTAAAAATCAAACAAGTACTGTTTAACATTAATAGTGCTATTGATAAAAAAGCTTATGCTAAAGCCATCTATTTTGCCGATCGGCACCTGAAAAATGAAAAACTAGCGCACTTTTACCCTAATATTAATCGTATTAAAGGAGAGTCGTATATTTCGTTACTTGAATTTGAAGAAGCGGAAGTTTTTATCAGGAATTATTGAAAAAATATCCTTACTCATGGGTTTATCTAGGCTATGCCAAAGCTTTATTGAAACAAGGACGTTTAGATGAAATAAGAGACATGATCAAAACGCTTATCGATAAGCCTGAAACACGTTTTGGTGCCCACGATATGATGGCGCAATATTTTATTGAACAAGAGCAATATCAGCAAGCTTATGAAGAAATTAAAAAGGCTATGGAATTGGCCCCGAGGAATATTGAACGTAATAAGAAATCATGGGATTTAGCACGTTTAACTCATGATCATAAAGGCCAGTACCTTGCGACTCGTAATATTGCACAACAAGCAAAAAACTCTATTCATGACTCACCGGAACTGATACTAAATGTGATTAGATCCGGTATAGATCTTGTGTGCTCAACTCCCGATGAAAGTGCTGATGTGATATTGCAACAAACCGAACGTTATATCAAACAATTGGAAAGTGATCGTGAAGATGCGAACTTTTTTAAACAACAATTGTTGGTGGTGAAAGCCCGGTTACATAATGTCAAAGATGAACAGAGTAAAGCGAAAAAACTGGTTGAAAACCATATGTCACTTAAACCAAGTACGGTTTTAGAAGACAATTTAGATCGTGTGAAAGTATTGCATGAATTGGGCATGCGTGAAGATGCTGTGTTGTTGCTTGAAGCGATTAAGAACCAAATCGCCGGTGATTCGCTGAATAGCCAAGTGATCAGACGCTACATTGCCCAGGAAACTCAAGAACGAGAAGAAATACACTTTAGTGCTAAAAAGCTCAATACTATGGCGGTTGAGCACTTCCAAAAAAGTCGTTTTCTGCCGGCACTTATTGCGGTTGAACAAGCATTAAAAATTAATCCTGATAATGTTAAATTGCTCTTTAGTCAATTTAAAATATTAATGAAAATCAAGCAAGAAGAACTAGCAGAGCCAGAGCATATTAAACTCATTGATAATACTATTGCTAAGTTAACCTCGTTAAATCTGGAAGGTAAAAGTGCGACCGTTTTTACTGATTTGTTGACTAAATGGCAAAAATTAAACACATAACATAATGTGGTTTACCACTTAAGCATCGCGCGGCATACCTTTTTCAACCGAGCGAATTAAGCGTGCAGTTAAACGCAAATTTTTATCTGTATCTAATGCTTGTTGTTTCAATGTCTGTTGCGCTAATGCCCATTCAATATGCTCGGCAACCATAGGCTCTGCCTTCAATAGCTTTTCTGTTAGTGCTTCAATATTACGCGTGGAAAAATTAGCATTGCCTATCGCGACAGCTATATTGCGTTGCCAACATTGAAAACCAATACGGCGAATAGGTGACCCCTCAGTTTTGTTTAAAAACGTCTCCTCGTTCCATGCAAATAAGGTCAATAACGCAATATTATCTAAGTTCTGCCGAGGTTTGAAGTCGTCTTCGCTGCCAAGTTTGGCAAACTTATTCCATGGACAAATTAATTGGCAGTCATCACAGCCATAAATTCTATTACCGATCAATGGTCGAAATTCGACAGGAATAGCATCACGTAATTCTATTGTTAGGTACGAAATACAACGCCTAGCATCAACAACATAAGGTTCTACAATTGCCTGTGTTGGACAAATTTTTATACAAGCAACACAAGTACCGCAATCGTTTTCTGGCTTAGTATCAGGTATTAAAGGTAGATCAACGAGTAGCTCTCCGAGAAAAAACCATGAGCCTGCTTGCTTGTTAATCAGTAAGGAATGTTTACCTACCCAGCCTAACCCAGCTTTTTCGGCTAGCGGTCTTTCAAGTATCGGCGCGGAATCGACAAAAGGGCGATAATTAAAGTGCTCACAATGTGCCTTAATGTTCTCCCCAAGTTGTTTTAAACGCTTACGTATGAGTTTGTGGTAATCACGGCCTAGGGCATAACGACTGATATAGGCATGATCTTTATTTTTTAAAATTTTGGCAAACTTTGCATCAGTAGGTAAGTAGTCCATACGAACACTAATAACATTAAGTGTGCCTTCAACTAACTCTCTTGCTCTTGCTCGCATTAAACCATGACGCGCCATATAATCCATATTGCCGTGATAGTTATTTTCTAACCAGCGAGTTAGTGCGGCTTCATGCTTAGATAAGTCAACATCGCTGATGCCTACTTGGGAAAAACCAAGCTCTTGGCCCCAAAGCTTGATCTTTTCTGTTAAATCTTGATAGTTAATAGTAGATGTAGTCATGGCAGCTGAATGTTCAAACGATAATGGTGGTATTGCAAGTGTCGAGAAGTTTAACACATCATACTTATAAGGTTAATCAACTACAGGGCTATGAAGCTGATGCAGCGCAACTGATAGGCATTAACTTATGGCAATTAATGCAGCGAGCTGGAGCCGCAGTTTTTCAGCAAATAAAAGAAAAATTTCCCGATACGCGAAAGCTCATTATTATTTGTGGTAAAGGAAATAATGGTGGCGATGGCTATATTATTGCAGCATTGGCGCATCAAGCGGGATTGTCGGTAACCGTTGTTGTGAAGGGGGCACGAGAATCAATTGCTGATAATGCTAAACTCGCGTTAGAGCAGCTTGACGGTTTACCGATAAAAATTATGTTTTATCGTGATGTCGCATTAATTCAGCAAACCGTTAAAGACTTTCAAGGAGATCTATTGGTTGATTGTTTATTCGGAATTGGTTTCAACGGATATTTGTCTGCACCATATGTGGAATTGATTACAGAGATCAACAATACGTTATGCCCTCGTGTATCAGTTGATGTTCCTTCGGGTCTTAACGCTGACTTAGGGACAATATCGACAGTGGCAGTCAAAGCAACGTTGACGGTAACATTGATAGCCTATAAACAAGGTTTATTAAGCGGGCAGGCGGCTAATTTCGTTGGTAACCTACAACTGGAAACATTAGCTGCTAATCATGCCTTAGCACAGCTAACTAAAGCGCTTTGTTTTGTACAAAATAAGCAAAATTTACCGGTTATATCGCCACGATTACCGTGTAGCCATAAAGGGCATATTGGACTGTTATTAGCCGTGGGAGGACACCATGCTTATACCGGAGCAATTTGTTTAGCTGCTGAAGCTGCGTTACGTTCAGGTGCCTCGTTGGTTAGCGTTTGTTGTCATGAAATGTCTAGAACTCCCTTATTGACTCGTCGGCCTGAGGTGATGATAGCCGCAAATTCACTACAAACATTGAGTAGCTCGCCGGTTTTAGATAAGGCCAAAAGCATTATACTAGGACCAGGGTTAGGGCAAGATAATTGGTCACAAGCTTTATTTGATTTTGTCATTCAATTACCGCAGTCGAAAGTTATTGATGCTGATGCTTTAAGGTTACTGGCGAAAAAGCCACTAAAAAATAATCAATGGATATTAACCCCCCATCCAGGAGAGGCTGCAGCTTTACTGGCTTGTTCGACAGCAGAGGTAGAAGCCGACCGTTTTTCTGCGGTAAAAAAAATTGCTTTGCAATATGGTGGAATATGCGTACTCAAAGGTGCAGGCACATTGATATCTGATGGTAATATTACTTGGATTAACCGTACTGGCAATCCGGGCATGGCAAGTGGTGGTATGGGTGATGTACTCAGTGGTATCATTGGGGCGCTAATTTTACAAACAAGTGATATATTGAGTGCTGCACGTTTAGGTGTCTATATTCATGGCCTTGCAGCTGATATTATTACTCAAAAATACGGTCAAGTAGGTTTGTTGGCGAGTGATTTATCGCCCGAGATTCAACGGCTAATTAACCAATGGTAATTACGCTATAGATGCGATACTTTAGAAGTAATAACGATAAAATGAATGATTTTACAACGAAAAAAAATTATATATTAGCAGATGAACTGGCAACAATAGCTATGGGAAAACAACTTGCTAATATCGTAAAAAATGAACTAAAACAAGGTGTTGTTGTTTTTCTTAATGGTGACCTTGGTGCAGGGAAAACCACATTAACGCGCGGGTTTGTTCAAGGAATGGGCCATATAGGTCATGTTAAAAGCCCAACCTATACTTTAGTTGAACCTTATGATTTACCTGATTGGCAAGTTTATCATTTTGATTTATATCGTTTAGCTGATGCTGAAGAACTAGAATACATGGGAATTAGGGACTATTTTAATAGTACGAGTTGTAGTTTCATTGAGTGGCCTGAAAAAGGTCAAGGTATGTTACCTGCACCAGATGTGATTATAGATTTAGCCTACCATGACGAGCAACGCCAGATCTCTTTGCATGCTAAAACGATTTTAGGTGAAAATTTACTATCAAAATTAGTGGGGTAATTACTACTAAATATGAATAGCGGCTGCGTATGTTACGTGTTCGTTAAGTATAGTTTGAGAATATAATAAGAAAATAACCAATGAATGAGTTATTTCAGATCGTGTCTTTTTAGAGGTAATAAATTTAATGCGTTTAGTGAGCTATATAAAACAATTACTGACGGTATTTTTGTTATGTATCGGCCTATCGCCTATTGCTTATGCAAGTAATAGCATCGAAAGTGTGCGGATATGGCCAGCGCCAGAAAATACACGAATTGTTTTTGATCTCAGTGAAAAGCCTGATTTTAAATATTTTCCTTTAAAATCACCTCACCGTTTAGTCATCGATTTTAAAAATAGTAAAAACAATGCCGCATTAATGTCAGCGATTAACACCGATCGTCGAGTAAAAAAAATTCGTACCAGTACTTCAAAAGAAAAAGGCAGTACTCGTTTAGTACTTGAATTAGCGGAAGACTTCAGAGTTTCAGTTTTTCCACTTGCTCCAGCAGGACAATATGGTGATCGTTTGGTCATTGACCTCTACGATAAAAAGAGCCAAAGTATTGAAAAAATTGATAACAATCAAGATAAACGCGATATTGTCATTGCGATTGTAGCTGGCCACGGCGGTGAAGATCCTGGTTCAATCGGCGCAGCGGGTACTTATGAAAAACGAGTCACGTTAAAAATAGCGCAAAAGCTAGCTAATTTAATCGATAAAAAGCCCGGGTTAAAAGCTGTAATGATCCGCAGTGGTGATTACTATGTTGATCACAATCGCAAAACAGAATTAGCCAGAAAATCTAAGGCAGACTTGCTGATTTCTATTCATGCAGATGCCTTCACATCGTCGAAACCTAATGGTGCTTCAGTATTAGTGCAAGCAACGCGTCGCGCAGATTCAGAATTTACTCGCTGGATCCAAAACCGAGAAAAAAATTCAGAGTTACTCGGCGGCGCGGGAGAAACTATCAGAAAAACCAAAGATAATAACTTAGCGATAGCCTTAGCTGACATGAAAAAAGAATACACGATGGCGAGTAGTTATGACTTTGCTGAACATGTTGTCAAACAACTGAAGAAAGTGACAAAATTACACAAAAAGAAGCCTGAACGTTTAAGCTTAGCGGTGTTAAAGTCTTCTGATATTCCATCAGTACTAATTGAAACTGGCTTTATTTCTAACCCACAAGAAGAAAAACGATTGAACAATGCGCATCACCAGCAGAAGTTGGCTAAAGCTATATATACAGCTGTTGATGATTACTTTGCTCTTAATGCGCCTGATGGCACACTGATTGCCGCTGCTCGTGTTCGAGAGCATAAAATTAGCCGTGGCGAATCACTTTCAGTTGTAGCACAACGCTATAAAGTTTCAGTCAGTCAATTAAAGTCAGTAAACAATCTCAAGTCGAATGTCGTCAGAATTGGCCAAACCTTAAAAATACCACAGGCAGATTAATCCTCGCATGACCATTGCAATATTACCCGCTCGCCTCGCTAACCAAATTGCTGCAGGTGAAGTTGTTGAACGTCCAGCTTCTGTTGTCAAAGAGTTGGTTGAAAACAGTATTGATGCTGGCGCGAAAACCATCAAAATTGATATTGAAAAAGGTGGCGCAAAGCGGATCCGAATTAGTGATGATGGTAAAGGCATCGCTAAAGATGAATTAGCTTTAGCCTTGAGTCGACATGCCACCAGCAAAATTAAAGACCTTGATGACCTAGAAGCTATTAGTAGTTTAGGGTTTCGCGGCGAAGCCCTGGCCAGTATTAGCTCAGTGGCCCGTTTAACGCTGACCTCAAAGCCAGAATTACAAACTTCGGCATGGCAAGCAAATGCTGAAGGGCGTGATATGGCGGTCTCGATTAAACCTGCGGCTCACCCTAAAGGAACTACAATCGATGTTAGTGACTTATTTTTCAATACCCCGGCCAGGCGAAAGTTTTTACGTACTGAAAAAACTGAATTCGCTCATATTGAAGAAGTTATTAAGCGTATTGCTTTAGCACATTTTGATATTAGCTTCGTGCTCAGTCACAATCATAAAGTGATCAAACAATTTCGTGCGGCGAATTCATCAATACAGCGTAGTAAACGTGTTGCGCAAGTTTGCGGTCAGAAATTCATTGATAATGCCATTGCAGTTGACTGTGAACATGATGGGCTGCATCTGCATGGTTGGATTGCACAACCTAGCTTTTATCGTAATCAAAATGACTTAAGCTATAGTTACGTTAACGAGCGTATGATGCGTGATAAATTGATTAATCATGCTATTCGTCAAGCTTATGCGGACTTATTGCCCAGCGATGCTTATCCTGCTTTTGTTTTATTCTTGAAACTTGATTTTCGTGATGTCGATGTCAATGTACATCCGGCCAAACATGAAGTCCGTTTTCATCAAGGGCGTTATGTTCATGATTTTATCTATTCGGTGTGTAACCAAGCGTTGAAAAATGAACTAGCGTTTGATGTTGATCATAGTACCGGGGAAATTAGCCCTTCAGACATTAACCATGAAGCACAGCATCAGTTAGTCGATCACGATACCAGCTTTGTGACGCCTTTGCGTGCTAGTGCTGATGTTAGTCAGCAAGCTCATACTGCAACTAATATTCAGTCATCGGGTAACAGTGCCGAACGTGCCAGCAACCACGAGAACTTGCGTGCTAATGGCTATGCAAGCAGTGCAAATACTCATCATTATTCTCCAAAAATAAATCCGCAAGCGAGCAAGGCTTACAGTGACTTGATGACACCACTGGCGATTGACTCACAAATAACCGAGCCTGAGTTAATACAAGAAAATAACCGTATTTCGGCACAAGTTGCCCCTGCAGTGCTAAGCGCTAGTACTGAAGATGAAATGACAGAAACAACCAAAGTGTTGTTTTGGCAAGCACCGGATTATTTATTATTTCAACAGCAGCAAAGCTTACGAGTACTGTCGGTTAAAAAAATTGAATTATTACTCAAGCTGCAAACTATTAAGCAGCGTTGGCATGAAAAGCTGGTTAGTCAGCCGTTATTATTGCCAATCAAAATATCTGTCAGTGAAAAAGTAGCAAAATTTGTTCAGCTCAATGCTGAGCAATTTCAACATATTGGCATGGATATACAATCGCTAAATAACCAGAAAGTACAAATTCGACAATTTCCCGCTTTATTGAGAAATAAAGATGTCACTCATAGTTTTGATAGATTAATTAAGCAGTTAGATGTTGAGAGTCATGATGGCGTGCATGCAGATATTGACTGGCAAATGGCCTTAGCTGCGCTTATGCTGAGTGAGGAAAGTAGCCAAGCACATGCCTTGCAAATTTGGCGAAATGCGCAAAGACATTTTAATTGTCAATTTGAACAGCAACTACGCTTGAATTCTGTTGCCCTAGACCTCACATCTTCTATAAATGAGTTAACGTAACAAATAACGGTATTGAATAACGTGCTAAACCAACAAAATATTGCTGCTAATCAGCCGCCTGTTATTTGTTTAATGGGGCCTACCGCTTCAGGAAAAACAGCTTTAGCGATGGCGTTATACGATGCATTACCTTGCGATATTATTAGTGTTGATTCTGCACTGGTATTCAAAGGTATGGATATCGGTACGGCTAAGCCAACGGCAGAAGAACTGGCCGCTTATCCGCATCAATTGATCGATATTAGAGATCCGAGTGACAGCTATTCGGCAGCAGACTTTTGTCAAGACGCATTAAAGGCTATAGCGAAAAGTCGAGAAAATGGTCGGATACCCTTGTTGGTGGGGGGCACTATGATGTACTTTAAGAGCCTTATTGAGGGAATTTCGCCACTTCCTGAAGCTGACGAAAGCATACGAAAAAGTATCGCGTTGGAAGCGGCAGAAAAAGGCTGGCTTGCTTTACATGAAGAGTTACAGGGTTTTGACCCAGTATCAGCTGAGCGCATTCATCCTAATGATCCCCAACGACTCGCTCGAGCAATTGAGGTATATCGTAAAACAGGTCACACTTTGACACAATTGACTGAAATAAAAGGTGATAAAGTCAGTGGAAATGTTTTACAGTTTGCCATAGCACCAAAAGAGCGCAGTGATTTGCATGCGCGTATTGAATTACGTTTTCAGCAGATGATCGAACAAGACTTTAAACAAGAGGTTATCGATTTAAAGCAAAGAGGCGATTTACATTTAGATTTACCTTCAATGCGTTGTGTTGGCTATCGACAAATGTGGCAACACTTGCAAGGTGATTATGATCATGATGAAATGATTTTTAAAGGTGTTTGTGCCACACGGCAACTTGCGAAACGGCAATTAACTTGGCTGCGAAGTTGGCAAAACTTGCAATGGCTGCATATGGAAGATGAAAATAATTTACAAGTTATTTTATCGGCAGTAAGCAAAGTTTAAACATTGATGTATAATTAAATCAGTTGTGTATTAAGCAACTAGTTTAATTGAAAAATTTTAATAAAAATTGAAGCAAATATTTAACTTTACCTAAAAATAACAAAAGGGGCCAAATAATGGCAAAGGGGCAATCTTTACAAGACCCATTTTTGAACGCGTTACGTCGTGATCGCATTCCAGTAGCAATATACCTAGTTAATGGCATCAAACTACAAGGGCAAGTAGAATCATTTGATCAATTTGTGATTTTACTTAAAAATACCGTAAGTCAAATGGTATATAAACACGCTATCTCAACGGTAGTTCCCGCGCGAGCAGTATCTACTATGCCAGCCCCACAAGCCAATCAACCTGGCTACAATCAGGATTCAGAAGATTAATGGTAAAAGCTAGTATTGTATGGAGTCGCTCATTTGTTTGATAGGTATCAAGCAGGTGAGCAGGCGATACTTGTTCATTTAGATTTCCCAGATGATAGTACCCGCGAAGATCTGCAAGAATTTGAAATGCTTGTTGATTCAGCAGGGATAACCGCGTTAAATACGATTACAGGTAAACGCAATACGCCACACCCGAAATTCTTCGTTGGTACCGGTAAAGCGCAAGAAGTTGCCGACGCTGTACGTATGTTCGGTGCAAATATTGTACTGTTTAACCATAGTCTATCGCCATCACAGGAAAAAAACATTGAAGCGCTGTGTGAATGCAGAGTTGTCGATCGTACCACCTTAATTTTAGATATTTTTGCCCAGCGTGCCCGTACGCATGAAGGTAAATTACAAGTAGAGCTAGCACAGTTACGCCATATTAGTACCCGACTTATTCGTGGTTGGACGCACTTAGAGCGCCAGAAAGGTGGTATTGGTTTACGCGGTCCGGGCGAGACTCAACTTGAAACCGATAGACGTTTGTTGCGTGAGCGTATGGTTAATATTCGCAAACGTTTAGAAAAAGTCGAAAAGCAGAGGCAACAAGGGCGTCGGGCGAGAAATAGAGCCGAAATTCCAACAGTGTCTTTAGTTGGATATACCAACGCCGGTAAATCAACGTTGTTTAATAAGATAACTCAGGCGGATGTCTACGCAGCAGACCAGCTCTTTGCTACCTTAGATCCTACCTTACGTAAAATTGAAGTTGAAGAGGTTGGGCGAGTTATCCTTGCTGATACTGTCGGATTTATCCGTCATTTGCCGCATGATTTAGTGGCAGCGTTTAAAGCAACGTTAACAGAAACAAGAGAAGCAGAATTATTACTACATGTTATTGATATCGCTGATGAACGACGCAGTGAGAACATTGAACAAGTAGATGAAGTGTTAAAAGAAATAGAAGCGGGTGATGTTCCGCAACTATTGATTTGTAATAAAATTGACCGATTAGATGATGTTGAACCTAGAATTGACCGTGATGAGCAAGGCCTACCAATTAGAGTTTGGTTGTCGGCACAACAAGGTGTCGGTATTGAGCTTTTATTTATTGCGCTTGCCGAACGACTAGGCAAGCAAATTATTAAACATTTACTCTGTTTACCGCCAAGTGCAGGTAAACTTCGTGGTCAACTTTACCAATTAAACTGTATTACCGATGAACACTATGACGACAAGGGGAATTGTTTATTAACGATAAAGTTACCAGTTCGAGAGTGGAATCAATTACTAAAACAAGATGAAGCAGAAATAGAGCACTTTATTCAAACTTAACAGACTGATATATTAAGCAGTGTTTTATCGTTTATATAGCAGTTAGCGCATTAATTTTTTATAGCGGAGAGTACCATGGCTTGGAATGAACCGGGGAATAATGATAAAGATCCCTGGAAAAATAAAGGTGGCAAAAATCAAGGCCCACCTGATTTAGACGATTTATTAAAAGATATCGGCAATAAATTTGGCGGTATTTTTGGTGGCAAAAAATCAGGAGGCGGTTCTGGAAAAAGCTTTTCTAGCATTGGCATCATGATCTTGCTTGTTGTGGCGATTTTAGTTTATGCCTTTAACGGTTTTTATACCATTAAAGAGGCTGAAAAAGGTATCGTTTTACGCTTTGGTCAATATGCTGGCATGATTGAGCCTGGCTTAAGCTGGAAATGGACTTTTGTTGACCGTATTATTCCCGTTGATATGCAAACCACACGTAACCTTCCATCGTCAGGCTTTATGCTAACGAAAGATGAGAATGTTGTTCGTGTTGAGATGGAAATTCAATATCGTGTTGTTGACGCGCGTAACTACATTTTTAGTGTAACTAACGCAGATGAGAGTTTAAGCGAATCACTTGATAGTGCTTTACGTTATGTTATTGGTCACGCAAAAATGGATGACATTTTGACCAGTGGTCGTGAAGAAGTACGTCAAGCCGTATGGCAAGAGCTAGAAAAAATAATCGAACCTTACAACTTAGGTTTAATTATTGTTGACGTTAACTTTAAAGATGCTCGTCCTCCTGAAGAAGTGAAAGACGCTTTTGATGATGCTATTTCAGCACAAGAAGATGAAGTACGTTTCTTACGTGAAGCCGAAGCTTATGCAAGAGGTATTGAGCCTCGTGCTCGCGGCCGTGTTAAACGTTTAGAGCAAGAGGCGTTAGCTTATAAAGCGCAAATTTTGCTTGATGCTGAAGGTGATGTGGCTCGTTTTAACAAGCTACTACCTGAATACCAAGCAGCACCAGAAGTTACTCGTCAGCGTATGTACTTAAAGTCGATGGAAAACGTTTACAGCAACACCAGCAAAGTGATGGTTGATGTTGATGGTGGCAATAACATGATTTACTTACCTCTAGATAAAATTATGCAACAGCAATCTGGTAATCAACGTGTTATTCAACAATCTGTACCAACAATAAACCAAACTTCAAGTGGTAATAATACATCACCAACGTTATCGGGTCGTAGCGACCGTTTCAATAATGGGAGAGATTAAGCCATGAAGAATTTTTTATTGGCAATCGTAGCCTTACTATTTGTACTAACGGTATCGTCTGTTTTTGTAGTGTTTGAAGGTCAGCGTGGCATTGTCTTTCAATTTTCAAAAATTAAGCGTGATGGTGATACGGGTGACATGAAAGTGTACGAACCTGGTTTACATTTCAAGTTTCCTTTCATTAACACGGTACGCAAAATCGATGCACGTATTCAAACATTAGATGAAGCAGCTGATCGCTTTGTAACGTCTGAAAAGAAAGATTTAATGGTCGATTCATTCGTTAAATGGCGCATCGTTAACTTTTCTACTTATTACTTGCGTACATCAGGTTCAATTGAAAATGCCCGAGCGTTATTAAAGCAGAAAGTAAATAATGGTCTGCGTACCGAAATTGGTACCCGTACTATTAAAGAAATTGTTTCTGGCGATCGTGATGATATCATGGCAAAAGCACTTGAAAGCGCTGAAAGTAGCCGTGAAGATTTAGGTATTGAAGTGATTGATGTTCGTATTAAAGCAATTAACCTTCCAACGGAAGTTAGTAACTCGATATACGAACGTATGCGTGCTGAACGTACTGCAGTAGCGAAAGAGCATCGCTCACAAGGTCAAGAGCAAGCTGAAATCATTCGTGCAACAATTGATGCAAAAGTGACGGTAATGCTAGCGACAGCACAGAAGAACGCACAAGAAATTCGTGGTGAAGGTGATGCCTTAGCAGCAAAAGTTTATGCTGACTCATATAGCCAAGACGCAGAATTTTATAACTTCTTCCGTAGTCTTGAGGCTTATGAAAAAAGCTTCAGCTCTAAGAGTGATATCATGGTTGTTAAACCTGATAGCGACTTCTTTAATTACCTAAAAGATGGTAAAAAAACGAAGTAACTTTTAAGCATAACGTGTTATCGAAAAGCCATGACCTTGTCATGGCTTTTCTGTATCTAACGGCTAACTAATCTGAACTCTGGATAATGAGTGCTGCTTATCCAGCGTTCAGGTTAACTAATAATTTATTGAGTAATTATAAGGTGAAATATGATTTCTACATTACTGACCGCATTGGCAATTGCATTTATTCTTGAAGGATTAATCCCCGCACTGTTTCCAAATAAATGGCGGGCTTATGTGTTGAAATTAGCCAATGAACCAATAACGGCCGTTCGCCAGGTTGGTATTTTTTTATTGCTCATCGGTGCTTTATTACTTTGGGCGGTCAATTAAGGCTATTTTAAGGTAAATTAATTATCTTGCTAACTCTAAGTCACCAATAGCTTTTTTTATAACGCGTTAAAAATCAACAATTATTACTTGGACTCAATATTGATATTTGATAGAATCCCCGCCTAATTTTCTTACCAATATGTGAACATGGGTAAAAACGTCGTAGTTCTAGGCACCCAATGGGGTGACGAAGGTAAAGGTAAAGTCGTCGACTTACTTACTGATAAAGCCAAATATGTAGTGCGCTATCAAGGTGGCCATAACGCTGGTCATACACTAGTCATTAACGGTGAAAAAACCGTTTTACATCTTATTCCATCAGGCATCTTGCGTGAAAACGTAAAATGTTTAATCGGCAATGGTGTAGTTCTGTGTCCTAAAGCCCTGATGACAGAAATGGCAATGTTAGAAGAGCGTGGCGTCCCTGTACGTGAACGTCTTTTAATTAGCGATGCTTGTCCGTTAATTCTTCCTTATCATAACGCTTTAGATGCTGCTCGCGAAAAAGCACGTGGTAGCAAAGCTATCGGTACTACAGGTCGTGGTATTGGTCCAGCTTATGAAGATAAAGCCGCTCGTCGTGGTTTACGTGTTGGTGATTTATTTTGCGCAGAATCTTTTGCGACTAAGTTAAAAGAAATTATGGAATACCATAACTTTGTTTTAACGCAGTACTACAAAGCTGAGCCAGTTAGTTATGAAGCAGTACTAGCCGACGCTATGGCCGTTGCTGAAGTAATTAAAGGTATGGTTGCCGATATCTCTGAAATGCTAGATCAAGCGCGTAAAGCGGGCGAGCCTATCATGTTTGAAGGTGCTCAAGGTACATTACTTGATATAGACCACGGTACATACCCATACGTAACTTCATCTAACACTACTGTTGGTGGTGTAGCCACAGGTAGTGGTTTTGGTCCTCGTTACTTAGATTACGTACTTGGTATTACTAAAGCTTACACAACTCGTGTTGGTTCAGGCCCATTCCCAACTGAACTTGATGACGAAATCGGTCATCATTTAGGCACAGTTGGCCATGAATTTGGTGCAACTACTGGTCGTGAACGTCGTTGTGGTTGGTTTGATGCTGTAGCAATGCACCGTGCTGTGCAAGTGAATAGCATCAGTGGTTTTTGTTTAACTAAACTTGATGTACTAGACGGTTTAGAAACCTTAAAAATCTGTATTGGTTATAAAACGGCTGAAGGTGAAGTTATCACTGTGCCACCAACTGCAGCTGAAGGTTATGAAAAAATTACTCCAGTATATGAGTCAATGCCTGGTTGGAGCGAAACAACAGTAGGTGCTACTTCTGTTGATGCTTTACCAGCAAACGCAATCGCATACATTAAACGCATTGAAGAAGTGACTGGCGTACCTGTTGATATTATATCTACCGGCCCAGATCGTAATGAAACAATGATTTTAGTTAATCCGTTCGACGAATAGTAAAATTTATTTCGTTTGACGTTACTTTAAAAACCACCACCTAGGTGGTTTTTTTATGCCTGAAATTGTTTACTTATCCAGATAGCAAGGGCCTGTCAACATACCTGAATAAGCTAGTGAATACTTCATTTTTAGCCCAATCAGGTTGACCAGTTTAACGTTCAGGCTTGCCGGAGAAATAACTAAACAGTCGCTAACTTCTGCTATCTGTCATGAAATGATATTAAGCTAACTAAAACAAGCATTTTAGTTTGATAGCTCCTACTTAACTCGCTTATAGCTTGTTCAAGCAACAGGAAGGTCTTTTTACGATGAATAGTTAAGGCTTTATGCTGAATATTCAGCTAAGTAATGTGAAATATGGAACGGCTAAGGCTATATTATTTATAGCTTGTAGCGAATTAATATATACAAAATAGCTTGAAATTAGCAAGCACATTGCAATAACATATAAAATGATGATAATGAATATAAACATCATGAATTATTGTCACTGTAACATTTGATATCGAATCACACTCACGCATTAGCCTCACATATTAGGAATAGACATGACAGATCTTCGTCAACAAGCACTTGATTATCACGCTTACCCGACTCCGGGAAAAATTAGTGTTGAATTAACGACTCCAGCTGAAACCAGCTATGATCTCGCGCTCGCCTATAGTCCAGGTGTTGCTGAGCCGGTTCGTGCTATTGCTGAAAATCCTGATGATGTTTATAAATATACTGGTAAAGGTAATACCGTTGCGGTTATTACTAATGGTACGGCAATTTTAGGCTTAGGTAATTTAGGGCCAATGGCATCTAAACCCGTTATGGAAGGTAAAGCTTTATTGTTTAAACGCTTTGCGGGTATCAACTCTTTTGATATTGAAGTAAAACATAAAACTGTTGAAGATTTTGTTAATACCGTTGCCAACATTGCCGATAGTTTTGGCGGCATTAACTTAGAAGATATTAAAGCACCTGAATGCTTTGCTATTGAAAAAGCCCTTATTGAGCGTTGTAAAGTACCTGTGTTTCATGATGATCAACATGGTACCGCGATTGTAACTGCAGCCGGTATGATTAATGCGCTGGAAATTCAAGGCAAAGAGCTACGTCATGCTAATATTGTCTGTATGGGGGCCGGTGCCGCAGCAATTGCATGTATGGAGCTTTTAATTAAGTGTGGTGCGCAACGTGAAAAAATTTACATGCTTGACACTAAAGGGGTTATCCATACTCGCCGTGATGATCTAAATGAATATAAACGCTTGTTTGCTAACAACACAGATAAACGCACACTCAATGAAGCTATTGATGGGGCTGATGTATTTGTTGGTGTGTCTGGGCCAAACGTACTCTCAGCTGAGCAAGTAAAGTTAATGGCTGCTAAGCCTGTTATTTTCGCTTGTTCTAACCCTGATCCTGAAATTAAGCCAGAACTTGCTATGGCAACCCGTGATGACTTAATTATCGCGACCGGTCGCTCAGATTATCCAAACCAAGTAAATAACGTGCTTTGTTTTCCTTTTATTTTCCGTGGTGCATTAGATGTTCGTGCACGTACAATAAATGATGAAATGAAAATTGCAGCTGTCCATGCTATTCGTACCTTGGCAAAAGAACCGGTTCCTGCTGAAGTATTAGCGGCGAGCGATAGTGCGAGTTTAGTGTTTGGTAAAGACTATATTATTCCTAAGCCAATGGATTCACGTTTGCGCTCAGCGGTAGCTATTGCGGTTGCACAAGCGGCGGTAGACTCAGGTGTGGCCGCTTTGGAAATGCCAGAAAATTATAACGGCTAAGCTGTTAATCAATAAAATTTAGCAACATTCAGTTGTTGAAAAGGGAAGCGTCATGCTTCCCTTTTTGGTTTCAGTTTAAGCTAGAACAAAACACGCTTAATCACAGAGTTCAGGTTAAATATATTGCTAGAGCAAGTAATAACGGACTGAGTACTGCGCTCATGACAGAAACTGCCATGGCGGTAATTATGTTAGTCATTACCGTGTTATTTAACTTTAATCGTAAAACCACAACCAGGGCAATTAGCATTGGCAGTAGTGTTAGATAACTGACAATGGCTAGCTCTAGGCTCAGTAAAATAAAAAATGTCGTGATCATGGCGAGCAAGACAAAAACAAAATAAACATAAAGGCTGATATTAATACCGTACTTAATTGGAAAATTATTTCGTCCAACACTTTTGTCAGGCGTTATATCGGGAAACTGATTGATCAGTAGTAAGTTATTAGTGAGGAAAAACGGCACCAGCGAAATTAATAAAATAGTAGCGTTAATGGTACCAGTTAAGACAAAATAACCGCCTAAAACCATCAAAGGCCCAAAGGCAAATCCACAAGCGATTAAACACAAAATAGCCTGCTTATTTAACCATTGGGTATATAACACAATAATAACCACACCCACTATGCCAATAGCGAGCAGCGGAAAACCCACACTTAAGGTGAAATAAAGCCCAATGGCGATGGTAATACCCAAGAATAATACCGTCATTTTAGCGATAAATTTCGCAGCTGAAGGTCTGGCTATTAAAGCGCCACTGCCGCCACTAAAAGGGGTTTTGCTCGTTAAGGCATCTAGCCCACTTTGAAAGTCTTGATATTCATTAAGCAAATTGACACTAATATGTGCTGCTAAGGCGCCACTCATTACTAGCACAGCATCCATGAGCTTTATATCGACACCGGTTGCTAATGCTGCAGCAATACTGAGTAAAATTACTGAGCAGGTGAGCAACAGAAACGGTAAACGCATTGCTAAAATTAAAGCGATTAACTGATTATTCATACTGTCCTGTCATTAATGTAAAGTCCTTAAGTACAGCTTACGAACTATACTCATGCACAACCAAGATACAAGCTTCAGCTCAATCCTGACATTTGAAGTCACCGTGAGATATATAAGAGTATTAGATATTTGTGCTAAATAAATACTCGATTACATCAACAAATAGCTGACAATTAATCCATTAAGTAATGGCTTTTATATTGAGCCAATATCCAGCATAATAACCTCGAAATATCGTGGCCTAATTGTGACAAGTGAAATTATTGATGACGAATGAAATGAATTCAGAAATAAAAGCCTACCTTGCTGACTCAGAATTATTACTCAACGCGGTTGGTGAAGGGATATATGGCTTAGATGCTCAAGGGCGAGCAATTTTTATTAACCCCGCAGCTGAAGCGATGACAGGTTGGTCTTCTGCTGAGTTGCTTGGAAAAAATATTCATCAATTTCATCATCATAGTTATAGTAATGGTGAACCTTATCCTGCTTGTGATTGCAAAATATTTAATACGGCAATTGATGGTATTTCTCGTCAAGTCAGTGGCGAAGTGTTTTGGCGAAAAGATGGTAGTAGTTTTCCGGTTGAATATACCACACAGGCGGTTTATAAAAATAATCACTTGATCGGTGCTGTCGCGGTATTTCGTGATGTAAGCCAGCAGCAACAAATTGAATTAGCATTGCGTAGTGCTTTAGAAAACGTGCAGTCTCTTACCGAGCAGCTTAAAGCTGAAAATACTTATTTACAGAATGAACTTGCCCAAGAATGGTCGTCTGCAGGCTTAGTAGGTAAAAGTGCCATTGTCAGACAAATGCTGTCACAAGTTGAACTGGTAGCACAAACCGATAGTACGGTGTTGATTTTAGGAGAGAATGGCACAGGTAAAGAGCTTGTTGCCCGTAATATACATGCCCTTAGCCAACGTAAAAATTCTACTATGGTAAAAGTTAATTGCGCAGCCTTTACACCTAGCTTGTTGGAGTCAGAGCTTTTTGGTCATGAAAAAGGTGCATTTACTGGCGCTGTCGAACGCCGCAAAGGGCGTTTTGAACTGGCTAATGGTGGCACACTGTTTTTGGATGAAATTGGTGAGCTATCAATGGAAGCGCAAGGAAAGTTACTACGAGTTCTACAAGAGCAAGAGTTCGAAAGGGTCGGTGGTAGCGAAACCATCAAGGTGAATATACGTATTATCGCTGCTACCAATCGTGACCTATCGACGATGATTGCAAATGGCACATTTAGAATTGACCTATTCTATCGTTTAAATGTTTTTCCTGTGACCGTGCCGCCGCTACGTGAACGTCAAGAAGATATACCACTATTATCACAGGCAATTATTGCGACATTAAATACAAAGTTGGGAAAAAGCATTAGCGCGATAAGTAATCGCAGCTTAACACAACTTATGCAATATCAATGGCCTGGCAACATTCGCGAGTTACAAAATGTCCTCGAGCGTGAAATGATTTTAAGTTCAACATCAATTTTAAATTTTAATTTTAAAAGTAGCGCAAAAGCAGTAGCGCCAAAGTTAGCAGAAACTTTAGTACAAGTTGAAGCTCGACATATTTTAACGACATTGAAAGCATGTAAATGGCGTATTGGTGGTGATATGGGGGCTGCTAAACAATTAGGTTTACCTGAAAGTACATTACGATCTCGTATGAAAAAATTGCAGATTAGCCGACCCAGCTAGTTAATTCACTTATCAAATTACACGATATATCGTGGTTCTGCGATATGTCGTGTATTGTGCTGGCCTTGTATTTTAACTGAATATAAAAATACACTTATTAAACATGTGGTTATAACACTCGTGTAACTTGGTTCATATTTTGCTATTGGCAATTATCCTAACGTTAGTACTAGTAGTAAATCATGAAGTTTGATTATAAAGCAGAAGATTTGATCATTAAGCCATACAAGTCTGAATCCCCAGTTTATGTTCGTAAACAAAAAGGTCGTTATCAACAAGTTCGACAATTTACAGGTTTAGCCTTTGTTTTGTTATTTGTGTTGATACCTTGGATTAATTTTCAAGGTCATCAGGCGGTGTTGTTAGACATCGGTAAACAGCAATTCCATGTTTTTTCACAAACCTTTTTCCCACAAGATTTTACCCTTTTAGCTGGATTGTTGATTGTTAGCTGCTACTTACTCTTTTTTGTCACTACTTGGTTAGGGCGAATTTGGTGTGGTTATACTTGCCCGCAAACAGTTTGGACTTTCAGTTTTATTTGGGTTGAAGAGTGGCTAGAAGGTAGCCGTAACCAGCGTATCAAGCGAGACAAACAGCCAACCACGTTCGATACCTTCGCAAGAAAATCGGCTAAGCACCTTATTTGGGGGGCAATGGCATTTCTTACTGCCACCACTTTTATTAGCTACTTTTTACCGGCTAGAACATTGTATGTTGACTTATTTCAATGGCAATGGGATGGCTTAACCACATTTTGGGTAATATTCTTTGCTGTTTGTACTTATGGTAATGCGGGTTGGTTAAGAGAAAAAATGTGCATTTATATGTGCCCATACTCACGCTTTCAATCCGCTATGTTTGATAAAAATACGTTACTGGTGGCGTATGATAAATTACGTGGTGAAAATCGTGGTCGTCGTAAACGTAAAGACGATCCTAAGGCGCTGGGCTTAGGCGATTGTGTTGACTGTAATCTTTGTGTTGAAGTTTGTCCGGTTGGCATCGATATTCGTAATGGCTTGCAGTATGAATGCATTAACTGTGGTGCTTGTGCTGATGCCTGTGATCAAACCATGAGCCAGTTTAATTATGCGAAAGGTCTAATTAGCTATACCAGTGAAAATGCGTTGTTAGGTAAAAAAGCGAAGCTGCTCAGACCAAAAATTATCGGTTATGGTATTTTATCGATATTAGCCATGCTATTTATGGTTTATACCATTCAGGTGCGGGTGCCAATTGAATTTTCAGTTTTACGTGACCGTGGAGCATTATTTCAACTCGACTTTCAAGACAATGTGACCAATAGCTACTTATTAAAAATTACCAATAAGTCGAAAATTGATCGACAGTTTGACATCAATGTACTGAATAGCAATGTTACCTTAAGTGTGGCAAATGAAATACTAATTAAAGGCGGTGAAATCGTCAGTGTGCCGGTACATTTAACGATGACACCTGAAGAGATCACTGAGCGTGTCAGTGAAGTATCATTGCAGGTCAGTGTACATGATATGCCAGAAGTAAAAGCGATAACCGTAACCAAGTTTTTCTCGAATTAACTTACTGCACTGCTGCCTTACGCCATTATTATTCAGCGTATAGCCATTGATGAATTACAAGTAAAAAAGACGTTATATAAACGTCTTTTTTTAATTTATTTGCTTTCATATACGCTAAAATATCCGCTTCTCTACTGACTCAATGTTGAACAGCGGTCAGTAAAATAGCTAAATGATGATAGTTATACCCAAACCACTTGCAAATGCAGGATTGTGCAAGTCGAAAAAGGGTTAGCACCAAGGCATTGATTGAAAGGAATGGTTGTTCCATTGTCGAAATCAATAACGCCGGAGATGACCCTTTATCGCCTTGCCCTGCGGGAGCTAAGCTAGAAAATCAGTGCAGCGTTGCATACATGGATGTATGTACTTAGCTTTTGTCTGGAGCAAAAAAGCTGTGCAGCACTTGATAAGGTTCCCACAGGGATGTGGGACATTAGGATAATGCAGGAGCTATTATCGAGAATAACCATTATCTGCGTGCTGTGCCTTGCGCTGATTTCCTAGCTTAACTCTGAAACTGCATTTTCAAGTGACTTGGGTATAAGTACTGAACATAGCCGCTACTATCAATTATGAGTAACAACGCATGACGACAACCATAAAACAAAGAATATCAAATATCGCCCTCGTGGTTGAATGCATATTCTCTCCAGCTTTGATCACCCAATGGCATTAACTTTGATCGCTTATTCTCATTAAGCTTTGATCACTAAAATCACTTGTAAATGATCACTTTTGTGCTCTTAATGATTTTGCCGATCA